>Ga0247812_10000031_pt1 | contig 263151 bp, 243 predicted proteins | sample UWRJL149409B1_FD_178011 | JGI IMG/M metagenome (GOLD analysis project Ga0247812, IMG submission 178011) | Plant litter microbial communities from Arlington Agricultural Research Station in Wisconsin, United States - UWRJ-L149-409B-1 | ecosystem: Environmental > Terrestrial > Plant litter >... | reverse complement strand
CCTGCACATCTGGGCCGTGAGCACCACCGAGACCGCGCTGACCGCGCAACTGGTGACGCCGTCCGGCCATCCGGGCGACCATGCGATGGACGCGATCAGCCAGGAGCTGCGCGACGATTACTCAGTCCAGCACAGCACGCTTCAGGTGCGCCTCGGCGCCACCAGCCACGAGTGCTGCCTGCAGCCGGACGCACACTAGACCAGGTTGGCGTACAGCGCGGTGCTGAGGTAGCGCTCGCCGAACGAGGGGATGATCGTCACGATCATCTTGCCGGCGCTCTCGGGCCGCCGCGCCACCTGCAGCGCGGCCCACAGCGCGGCGCCCGACGAGATCCCCACCAGCAAGCCTTCCTGGCTGGCCGCCAGGCGCGCCGTCTCGAAGGCATCATCGTTGCCGACGCCGATGATCTCGTCATAAATTTTGGTATTCAGCACCGCCGGCACGAAGCCGGCGCCGATGCCCTGGATCGGGTGCGGCCCCTTGACGCCGCTCGCCAGCACCGGCGACGCCGCCGGCTCCACCGCGACGCAGCGCACGCCCGGCTTGCGCTCCTTGAGCACTTCGCCCACGCCGGTGATGGTGCCGCCGGTGCCGACCCCGGCCACCAAAATATCGACGCCGCCGTCGGTGTCGCTCCAGATTTCCTCGGCCGTGGTGCGGCGGTGCACTTCCGGGTTGGCGGGATTGTTGAATTGCTGCGGCATCAGGTAGCGCGGGTCGGACGCGGCCAGCGCCTCGGCGCGGCGGATCGCGCCCTGCATGCCTTCGGCGCCCGGCGTGAGGATCAGCTCGGCCCCGTAGGCGCGCAGCAGCAGGCGCCGTTCGCGGCTCATGGTGTCGGGCATGACCAGGGTGCAGCGGTAGCCGCGCGCGGCGCACACCATCGCCAGCGCGATGCCGGTGTTGCCGCTGGTCGGTTCGAGGATGACGGTGTCGGGACGGATCTGCCCGGCCGCCTCGGCCGCTTCGATCATCGCCAGACCGATGCGGTCTTTGACGCTGTGGGCCGGGTTGCAGTACTCCAGCTTGACCAGCACCTGGGCGGCGCTGCCCTTGGCCAGCCGGTTCAGCCGTACCAGCGGGGTACGGCCGATCAGTTCAGTGACGTCGTTGGCGATCTTCATCGAAACCTCCAGGGCTTGCATCGAACCGCCAGTCTACGCCTGTTTTACTTCACATCCATCAGTTCGACGTCGAAGATCAGCGCCGAGTTCGGTGGAATGCCGCTGCCCGGGGTCGGACGCGAACCGTAGGCCAGCTCCGCCGGGATGATCAGCGTGCGCTTGCCGCCCACCTTCATGCCCTTGACGCCCTGGTCCCAGCCCTTGATGACGCGGCCGGTGCCGAGCACGAAGTCGAGCGGTTCGCCGCGCGGCAGCGACGAGTCGAACAGTTTGCCGTGCATATGCTTGGCCAGCGGACGATACAGCCAACCCGAGTAGTGCATGAAGACGGTGGACCCGGGAATGGCTTCCTTGCCGGTGCCGATCTTGGTATCGGTGACGATCAGCTGCTCGGCGGCGGGGCCGGGCGTGGCCGAACCGACCACCATCGCCGGCTGGGCCGGCGCGTCGGCGGCGGGCGCGGCTTGCGCGGCGGGGGCGGCCGGATCGGCCGCAGGGGTTTGCGCCTGGGCCAGGGAGGCCGCCAGCGCGCACAGCATTGCTACTAAAACGGAACTACGCGTCATGGTTTTATTCTTTCGATGAGGTCGATGGACGGCACGGCATCCGTGCGGCGCGCACCATGATAGCAAACCTGCATCGCGAACTGAATAAAATCTAGCCCGCCGGCGGCGGCGCTTCCTCGGCCGCGGCGGCCAGTTTGCGCAGCACGTGGCTGGCCGCGACCATGCCGAAGCTGGCGGTGACCACCATCGCCGAGCCGAAGCCGGCGCAGTTCAGGCCGGTCACGCCGCCGGCGCGGTCGTCGCCGTCCACCGCGCACACTTCGCCGGTCTCCGGGAACTTCAGCGGCTCCATCGAGAACACCGCGTCGACGTGGAACTTGGTCTTCTCGCCGCGCGGGAAGCCGTACTGGCTGCGCAACACCTTGCGCACTTTTTTCAACAGCGGCTCCTGCTCGGTGCGGGCCAGGTCGCGCACGGCGATCTGGGTCGGATCGGTCTGGCCGCCGGCGCTGCCGATGATCACCAGCGGCATGGCGTGGTCGCGGCACCAGGCGATCATCGCGGCCTTGGCCTTGACGCTGTCGATGGCGTCGACCACGTAGTCGTACCTGCCGGCGCCGAGCATCTGCTCCAGGTTGTCGGCGCTGACGAAGTCCTCGATCTGGTTGACCACGCAAAAGGGATTGATCTCGGCGATGCGCTCGGCCAGCGCGGTGATCTTGGCCATGCCGACGGTGCTGCCGAGGGCCTGGATCTGGCGGTTGATATTCGATTCGGCCACGTTGTCGAGGTCGATCAGGGTCAGTTGGCCGATGGCGCTGCGCGCCAGCGCCTCGACGATCCACGAACCGACGCCGCCGACGCCGACCACGCACACATGGGCGCCGCGAAAACGTTCCAGCGCGCGCGCGCCGTACAGGCGGGCGATGCCGCCGAAGCGGCGCTCGAAATCGACATCGTCGAAATTAGGGGTAGATATGCTGTTCATCCCGCCATTTTATTCTAGAATGCCCTTCTACCCTCAGCCAGAGTCCCATTCCATGAGCAACGCCCTGATCGACACCGCCCCCGACTTCAACCAGCCGATAGCAGTCTTGAAACATTGCCACGACCGCATCCGCAAGCAGCTGACCACCATGCAGAACCTGCTGGCCCATCTGCCCAAGCACGGCGCCGACGCCGACGCCCAGAAAGCCGCCCAGGCCGTGCTCAAGTATTTCAACAACGCCGCCCACCTGCACCACGAGGACGAGGAGCAAAACCTGGTGCCGATGCTGCAGGCCACCGCGCGCGGCGCCGACGCCGTGCTGCTCGACGAGCTGGTGCCCGCGATTCTGGCGGGTCACGAGCAAATGGATAGAGACTGGAATATAATCAAATCACAACTTGAGCAAATCGCTACCGGCGCGGCTTCCGCCCTGTCGGCGCGGGATGTGCAAGGTTTCTGCGACACCTACGCGGCCCATATGGCGGTGGAGGAGGCAAACATCGCGCCGATGGCCAAGCGCCTGTTCAGCCCGGAGCAGATGGCGCAGCTGGGCAGCGCGATGCAGGTGCGGCGCGGGATCACCCCCGACCTGCCATTGAGCCAGGTGCCGGAACAACAACAGGTGGCGGTCGCCAACACGGTGGCCGACGGCGTGGTGCTGGCCGATCTGCGCCTCGATTACGGCCGCGCCAGTCTGACGGAACACGATGTGCTGGACGACCCGATCGCCCAGTTCGGCAAGTGGTTTGAAGAAGCCATGCATGCGAAGGTCAATGAACCGAACGCGATGAGCGTGGCGACGGTCGATGCGGACGGCAAGCCGAGTTCGCGCATCGTCCTGATCAAGCAGTACGATGCGCGCGGCTTCACCTGGTACACCAATTACGAGAGCCAGAAAGGCCGCCAGCTGCATGCCAACCCGCATGCGGCGTTGCTGTTCTTCTGGAGCGAGCTGGAACGCCAGGTGCGCATCGAAGGCGCGGTGGTCAAGACCTCCGCCGAGGAGAGCGACAAGTATTTTTACAGCCGGCCGGTGAAGAGCCAGATCGCTGCGATCGCCTCGCAGCAGAGCGCGCGCATCGCCAGCCGGGAGCAGATGGAAGCCAATTACGATGCGGCCGCGGCAGTCGGCGGCGAGCATCCGGTGCGGCCGGAAAACTGGGGCGGCTATCGCCTCGATCCGGTGCGCATCGAGTTCTGGCAGGGGCGCCGTTCGCGCTTCCATGACCGGATCGTGTACGTCAAACAGGCAGATGGCAGCTGGGTGAAGGAGCGCCTGCAACCGTAAGCAGGCGCCCCGTTCGGAGTCCAGAAGACCATCGCTTGCGGTGGTCTTTTTTTATTTCTGAACCGGAGGTTATCTTGTTCGTGCAAAATCGACTGAGCGCCTGGATCGAAGGCGTCCGCCAACAAATGGCCCTGCCGCTGCGCATCGAATTATGGAACGGCCAGCAGGTCGACTTTTCATCCGACGCGCCGCGCGTGACGATACGGCTGCCCAGCGTGGCGTCGGCGCGCTACCTGCTGACGCCGTCGCTGTCCAACCTGGGCGCGGCCTATGTCGAGGGCGCGATCGAGGTGCGCGGCCACGCCCGCGACATGATCAACATCGTCAACGCGCTGGCGCGCAGCACGCTCAAGGCCGAGGGCAAGTTCGCCCGCATCGTGCGCGGCATCGGCCACAGCAAGCAGAAGGACGCGGCGGCGATCCGCTACCACTACGACGTCTCCAACGAGTTCTACCAGCAGTTCCTCGACCCCAACCTGGTGTACTCGTGCGCCTATTTCGAGCACGGCGACGAGGACCTGGCGGCGGCCCAGCTGAAGAAAATCGACCACATCCTGCGCAAGATCGAGCTGCAGCCGAACCAGACGCTGCTCGACATCGGCTGCGGCTGGGGCGCGCTGGTGATCCGCGCGGCGCAGCGCTTCCAGGCGCGCTGCGTCGGCGTCACGCTGTCGGAAAACCAGTTCGCGCTGGCCAAGCAGCGCGTGCGCGAGGCCGGGCTGGAACACCTGATCGAGATCCGCCTGCAGGACTACCGCGACGTGCAGGGCCAGTTCGACCGCATCACCAGCGTCGGCATGTTCGAGCATGTCGGCGTGCGCCACCTGCCCGAGTATTTCGCGGCGATCAACCGCCTGCTGGCGCCGGACGGCGTGGTGATGAACCACGGCATCACCTCCACCGATCCGGACAACGGCGAGACGCCATACGGCGGCGGCGAGTTCATCGAAAAATACGTGTTCCCGCACGGCGAACTGGCGCACATCGGCCACGTGCTGAAGGCGATGCAGCAGGGGTCGCTGGAAGTGTTCGACGTCGAGAACCTGCGCCGCCACTACGCCCGCACCTGCGCCGTCTGGACCGACAATTTCGAGGCGCATGCCGACCACGTGCGGGCGCTGGCGGGCGACAAGCGCTTCCGCATCTGGCACGTCTACCTGGCCGGCTGCGCCTACGCCTTCGAGCAGGACTGGATCAGCCTGTACCAGATCGTCGGCCGCAAGGCGGGCCAGCGTTCGGCGGCGCTGCCGTGGTCGCGCCGGCACATGTATCCGGCTACCTCAGGCGATTCGCATACGTCTTCTTGAACTTGGCCACCTTGGGCGCGACCACGAAGGCGCAGTAGCCCTGCAGCGGATGTTGGCGGAAATAGTCCTGGTGGTAGTCCTCGGCCCGGTAGTAGGGCTGGGGCGGCGACAGTTCGGTGACGATGGGCGCGTCCCAGACGTTGGCCATTTCGGCGATGACGCGGCGCGCCGTCGCCTCCTGCTCTGGCGACTGGTGATAAATCACCGAGCGGTACTGCGTGCCGACGTCGTTGCCCTGGCGGTTGAGCGTGGTCGGATCGTGGATGGTGAAGAAGATTTCCAGCAGGTCGTGGTAGGGGATGACGTCCGGATCGAACGCCAACTTGACCACCTCGGCATGGCCGGTGTCGCCGGTGCACACCTGCTCATAGGTCGGGTCCGGCACCTGGCCGCCGGTGTAACCGGACTCGACCGATGTGACGCCCTTGACCTCCAGGTACACGGCCTCGGTGCACCAGAAGCAGCCGCCGCCCAGAACCGCCGTTTCGCTCGCCATGACGCCTCCCGCATAGAAGAATTCCGATCGCCTTACTGTAACGCAAACAGCGCCGATCCGCTACGCCGCCGCAATCTTTGGCATAATGGCTAAAAGACACAGGCCGACCATGCACACCATTTCCCCCCGCGCCGAAGACCGCGCTTTCGACACCGCCCATTTCCGCCAGGCGCTGGGTCAGTTCGCGACCGGCGTCACCGTCATCACCACCCGGCTGGCCGACGGCACGTTTCGCGGCCTGACGGCCAGTTCCTTCAACTCGGTGTCGCTCGATCCGCCGCTGGTGCTGTGGAGCCTGGCCAACGGCGCCAACAGCATGCCCATCTTCAGCGGCAACTCGCATTATGTGATCAACGTGCTCAGCGCGAACCAGGCCCATCTGGCCAAGCTGTTCGCCACGCGCGGCGCCAATCCGTGGGACACGGTCGAATACGAGCTGTCGCGCACCGGCCAGCCCATCCTCAAGGGCGCCTCGGCCTGGTTCGAGTGCCACAACCGCAGCCGCTATCCCGAGGGCGACCATGTGATTTTCGTCGGCGAGGTGGAACTGTGCGAATTTTCGCCCTGCCCGCCGCTGATCTTCCACGGCGGCCAGTTCGGCAGCCTGGGCTAAAAACGGAAATTGGTGTCGCCATTTGAAAAGCCGACGCCCATCAGGCGGCATAGAATGCTGGCAGCATTCACCATAATGAGAGACCGCCATGACCAACGCCCGCGCCCAATTCCACTGGGATGACCCCCTGCTGCTGGACCAGCAACTGACCGACGACGAGCGCATGGTGCGCGACGCCGCCGCCGCGTATTGCCAGGACAAGCTGCAGCCGCGCATCCTCGAAGCGTTCCGCCACGAGAAGATGGATACCTCGATCTTCCGCGAAATGGGCGAGCTGGGCCTGCTGGGCCCGACCATCCCCGAGCAGTACGGCGGCCCCGGCCTGAACTACGTCTCCTACGGCCTGATCGCGCGCGAAGTCGAGCGCGTTGATTCCGGCTACCGCTCGATGATGAGCGTGCAGTCGTCGCTGGTGATGGTGCCGATCTACGAGTTCGGCACCGAGGCGCAAAAGCAGAAATACCTGCCCAAGCTGGCCACCGGCGAATGGATCGGCTGCTTCGGCCTGACCGAACCCAACCACGGCTCCGATCCGAGCTCGATGATCACCCGCGCCAGGAAGGTCGACGGCGGCTACGCGCTGAGCGGCGCAAAGATGTGGATCACCAACTCGCCGGTCGCCGACGTGTTCGTGGTCTGGGCCAAGGACGACGAGGGCGCGATCCGCGGCTTCGTGCTGGAGAAAGGCATGGCGGGCCTGAGCGCGCCGGCGATCCACGGCAAGTTCGGCCTGCGCGCCTCGGTCACCGGCGAGATCGTCATGGACAATGTATTCTGCCCGGAAGAAAACGCCTTCCCGGACGTGCGCGGCCTGAAGGGTCCGTTCACCTGCCTGAACTCGGCGCGCTACGGCATCGCCTGGGGTGCGCTGGGCGCGGCGGAAGCGTGCTGGCACACGGCGCGCCAGTACGTCATGGACCGCACGCAGTTCGGCCGTCCGCTGGCGGCCAATCAGCTGGTGCAGAAAAAGCTGGCCGACATGCAGACCGAGATCACCTTGGGCCTGCAGGGCTGCCTGCAGCTGGGCCGCATGAAGGACGCGGGCACGGCGGCGGTGGAAATCACCTCGATGATGAAGCGTAATTCCTGCGGCAAGTCGCTGGACGTGGCGCGGCTGGCGCGCGACATGTTGGGCGGTAACGGCATCTCGGACGAGTTCGGCATCATCCGCCACATGGTGAACCTGGAGGTCGTGAACACCTACGAGGGCACGCACGACATTCATGCGCTGATATTGGGCCGGGCGCAGACCGGCATCCAAGCCTTCCAGTAATCCAAAAAAAAACGCTGCCTCGGCAGCGTTTTTCATTGCAGCGCCGGCTTACCAGCCCTTGAAGGCGTAGCCGATGCTGACGTTGACCGCCAGCGGATCGAGCCGCACATCCTGCATCTGGCCGGTCGAGTAGTGGGCCTTGGTTTTCAGCTTGGTCTTGATGACCGACGCATCCAGGAACCACTTCTCGTTGATCTTCACCGTGCCGCCGATCTGGTAGCTGGCCGCCCATTTATCGTCCAGCTTGAAGGTCGCGCCAGGGCCGCCGGTGTTCAGCACCGCCGTCAGCTGGCCCGAACCGCGTTCCTTCTGGAACATCGCGTAGGTGATGCCCAGGCCCACATAGGGACGGAACACCGAGTTCGCCGGCAGGAAGCGGTACTGGATGAAAGCCGTCGGCGGCAGCACTTCGGCCGTGGCCAGCTTGCCGGTGCCGTCGATCGTGCCGGCGCCGTACAGCGCGTGCTTGTACGGCAGGCCCAGGTCGAGCTCGGCCGTCACGTTATCGGTCAGCATGTAGGCCACGGCGAAGCGCGGCTTGGTGTCCGAGCCGACGTCGGTCTTGGTGCCGGGTTGCGCCGGCGCCGAGACATCGCCCGATTCCACTTTCGGCGTGATCTTGTTGGCGCCCAAAGTGCCCAGCCACGTGCCGGCGGTTTGTGCCGATGCGGCCGAGGCCACCGTCATTGCGGCGGCCAGCGCCAGCAGTTGTACTGTTTTCTTCATATCGTCTCCTGATTTATTGTTGGTTGGTCCGGCGGCCGCGCGCCCTGGGGAGCGCGGCCGCCTGCGACGACTGAATTACAGCCAGCCCTTCATCACCAGCGCCTTGGACACGTAGCGCGCCAGCAGCAGGTTGTTGAACGGGGTCGGGTTGACGTCGTCGGCGAAGGACCAATGGCTGACATCGCCCGATTTCAGGTTGCTGCCATTGCATACCAGCGCGCTGCCGAGCGGGTTCTTGGCGGTGCTGAGGTCGCAGGCGGTATCGGTCACGTTGGTCAGGCCGTATGGGCCGGGATTGGTGGCCTGGTCGTGGCTGGCGGCGAACACGTCGACCAGCAACGCTTTCGATTCACTGCCGACGCCGGTCGCCAGCGCGCCATTGAAGGCGCTCACCATGGCGTTGATCAAGGCCTGGGTCGATGCCGGCTGGCTGCGGCCCGACGGCGTGGTGGCCACGTCCGGCAGGTTGTTCACCACAACATAGTTGGCGCCGTTGGCGATGATCTGGGTTTTGACCAGGTTGGCCAGCTCGGTGCCGGCGGTCGCCATCGCGACCACCAGCTCGGGACCGTGGGCGGCGGCGTAGTCGGCGCCGGCCTTGGCGCCGGCGGCGGCGCCGGCGGCGTTGCCGGCGGCGGTGGCGTCAGCCGTGGCTTTGGCCACCAGTGGACCGTACACGGCCGGCGCGGCGACTGCCGAGTTGCCCGGCTGGACAGCCGCGGCGCCGATGGCGGCCTGGGTGATGGTGGTCTGGGTGCTGCCGGCGCGCGCCGCTTCGGTTTGCGCGGCCAGGCCGATCGCTTGCGCGGCGGTGGCGGGGTTGGTGGCGCTGGCGGCCAGCAGGCCCACCAGGCTTTTCACGTAGGCTTGCGCGCCAGCGGCAGCGCCGGCGGCGGCGCCGACTTTCTGCCCCTCGGCGGTGGCGGCCGCGCTCAGCGCGCCCAACTGGGCCAGGACATCGCCGCCGCCGGCCATGACCAGCACCATTTCGTCTCCCTTGAACTTGCCGCCGGCCGCTTTCAGGTGGTTGGCGACCTGGGTGGCGACGGGAATGGTCAGCGCGCCCAGCGCACTGCCGGTCAGCTTGTGGCCAGCGCCGACCGGATTGGTGATGCGGGCGCCGCCCTGGGCGTAGCTGTAGCAATTGGCATGGGCCACCTGCGGCACCGAGAAGCCTTTGCTGGCGTCGCCGTCGAGGCCGGTGACGGCTGGGCACGGCGCGGCCACGCCCAGCTGGGCGGCCAGCAGCTCGGTCCAGTTGCGGCCGGTCAGCGCTTCGTTGATCGAGGTGTTGTCGCCGTTGATGGTGAACTTGCCGCCCTTCAGCGCGGCGACGGTGCCGACGTTGTATGAGCCGATGTCGGACAGGCTGTCACCGAACGATACCTCGGCGCTGAATTTGTTCTTGATGGTCTGGTCGCCCGGGGCCGGGTCGGTGCCGCCGCAACCCGCGAGGACGGCCAGAGTCATTGCAGCAAGTGCAAGTTTGGTATGGCGCATATTGTCTCCTAGAAATATATTTTTTTAGTGTGATACGAACGGCCGTGCTATTCGCAACCCAACCAATATGCCAGCGTTAGGTAATCTTGTATAGAGGAACACAAGTAAAAAGGCGGGTTTGTGAGCAAAAAAGAACGCTTGCTCGGTGGGAGTTAATCTATATCAAAAGACAACTCATCGGGCCGGTGCAGAATCAAGAAACATGCGCGCTTCGCGCAAACAAAACGGCGCCACCAGGCCGGCATGGTAGCTGTCCTTGACCGTCTGGTCGGCGCTGGCCGGGGTGCCGCCCTGCGCCAACGTGAGGCCGCGCAGCAGCGCCTTGGCGGCGGCGAATTCCAGCCGCGTGGTGCGGAACGGCCCAGTCACCGAGTCGTCATCGACATCCAATACCGTCAGTTGCGCCGCGCTCATTCCCTGGGCGCGGAAGTAGGCGCTGACGGCGCTGGTATTGTTGAACGGCACCAGCGGGTCGGCGTCGCCGCCGCACAGGAAGGTCGGCACGGCCGGGGTGTAGGTGCGCAGGTCGTTCTTCCACAGCCATTTGCGCAGCGATTGCGCCGGCACGCAGTTGGCCGGTCCGGCGGCGCATGGATTGGCCTTCAGGTCGGCCAGGTAGGTGTCGCGGAAGCTGGTCTTGAGCAGATGGTCGGGGCCGAAGAAGCTGGCGTAGCCGGGCGACTGCGGCAGCGAATCCTGGGCGAACAGCACGTCGTTCGGCAGCTTGCCTGCCTCGACCAGGGCGCCCAGGCCCTGCGTTCCGGGCAGCAGCGTCTCGATGCCGCTGGCGTATTTGGCTTCGTAGACGTCGCTGGTGTTGGTGTAAATCGCGGCGCCGGCGCGCTGGGCCGCGGTGATCAGCATCGGCATGAAGCCGCTCGATCCCACGGTCGGCGCGCCGTTGAAGATGCCGTCGCCGAATTGCAGCAGCGCGTACGGGCCGGACATCGGCGCCGATGCCGTCACGTTGAATTCGCCGGCGTACTGGGTCTGCATGACGCGCTGCGTCGCCATCGCCACGAAGCCGCCCTGCGAATAGCCGCTCACCATCAGGCGGCTGGAGGCGGCGGCGCCGATGCCGGCGAAGGCGCCGCGCGCGGCGCGCAGGGCGTCGATCATGTCGCCGGCCTGCTGGGTCGCGTCGAGGTAGGCGTGGTAGCCCAGCGAGGAGCCGGCATAGCCGGCGTAATTCGGCGCGACCACGATGTAGCCCTGGGCGGCGAAGAAGGCGGCGATCAGGCGCGGCTCGCTGGACGACAGGTCGGCCATGTCATAGCTTTTCTGCACCGAGGTGCCGTGCGCGTACAGCAGCACTGGTCGGCCGCCCCGGCAAGCGGCGTCGCCGCCGGAGGGCACCATGATGGCGGTGCTGGCGTCGGTGTCGGCGCCCTTCGAGTCGATGGTGTGGTACTTGAGCGTGTAGGTGGTGATGGCGCAGGTCGGCGTGCCGGTGAAATTGCTGCCGAGGACGACCGAGGTGTCGACCAGCGCCTTGAGCACGGCCGGGTCGAGTGTGTTGACCTTGATGTTGCCGCTGACCGCGACAGGCACCAGCGTCGCGCCGCCGATGGCGACGCCGCGCAGTTGGACGGGAGGCGGCGGTGGCGGCGGTGCAACCACCACCGCGCCGCTGCCGGAGCCGCCGCCGCCGCACGCGGTCAATGCCAGGGCCAATGAAAGCAGAAGCAGCCGAGCGTCGCGCATATCGCATCCTTGCAAGATGGCCGGGCGAGATTTTCGGCCGGTAACCAGGCAATGCTAGCAGATCAGCCTGCGGAAGGCTGTTTCAAAAGTGTATCAATGATGCCGGCCGAGCCGAACACCGAGCGGCGCAGGCGATCATTGACGCCGTGCCAGGCGGCGTCCTGCGGCGGGGTCTCGACCAGGATCAGGCCGGAACCGGTCTGGTCCATGTCGCGCAGGGCGGCGTAGATGCCGTAGGCGTAGCCGGCCGGGTCGGCGGGCAGCCGTTGCTGCGGGGTCTGCAAAGCCGGCAAGGCGTGGCTGATGACCGCCACCTTGACGTTCTTGCCTTGCAGCGCGGCCAGCGCGGCCAGCAGCGCGTCGTGTTCCAGCATCGTCACCGGCGTGCGCGGCGCGTAGTGCGATTCCAGCGTGCCGGAGGCGCGCGGCGCGGCCTGGTCCGGCGCGGCCGGCAGCGTGCCGATGACGTCGGCGATCTGATGCGCGCTGATGTGGCCGGGCCGCAACAGCACCGGGCCGTGCGTGGCCAGGCGCGACAGGTCGACGATGGTCGATTCGATGCCTACCTGGCTGGGGCCGCCTTCGAGCACGGTGCTCAGCAGCGAGGCAGTGCAGGCCTCGTCGCTGGAGGCGTCGTCTTCCGACAGGCCGAACTCGTCGCGCACGTGCTGCGCGGTGGTCGGGCTGACGTTGCCGAACTTGTTGGCCGACGGTGCCGCCACGCCGCCCTTGCCGCCCTTGAAGGCGCTCAGCAAGGCGATCGCGACCGGGTGCGACGGGCAGCGGATGCCGACCGTGTCCTGGCCGCCGGAGACGGCGTCGGGAATGTGGGCGGCGCGCTTGAGGATCAAGGTCAGCGGGCCGGGCCAGAAGGCTTGCGCCAGCTGGCGCGCTTCGGCCGGGATGTCGGTGGTCCAGTAGTCGAGGTCGGCGCCGGGCGCGACGTGCACGATCACCGGATGGTCGTTGGGACGGCCCTTGGCTTCATAGATGCGTGCCACGGCCGCCGGGTTCTCGGCGTCCGCGCCCAGGCCGTAGACGGTCTCGGTGGGAAAAGCCACCAGGCCGCCCTGCTCCAGGATCGCCGCCGCCGTGGCGATGGCGGCCTGGTCGGCTACAACTGCCGGTTTCACGATGGGATGCCCAGAATCACGCACGCCGCTTCCAGTTGCCGCTGCGCTTGCGCCAAGGTCGGCGCGATGAAGGTCAGGTGACCCATCTTGCGGGCGCGGCGCGGGTCGTCCTTGCCGTACAGATGCAGGCAGGCGCCCGGCAGCGCCAGCACGTCGTTCCATGCCGGCTCGCGCGTGGCGTCGGTAGCGTCGGTGAACCAGACGTCGCCCAGGATGTTGAGCATGACGGCGGCCGAATGCTGGCGCACGTCGCCCAGCGGCAGGCGCGCCATGGCGCGGACCTGCTGCGCGAACTGGCTGGTGACGCAGGCGTCCATCGTGTAGTGGCCGCTGTTGTGCGGACGCGGCGCCATTTCATTGACCACCAGCGAACCGTCTTCCAGCACGAAGAACTCGATGCACAGCACGCCGACGTAACCGAGCTCGGCAACGATGGCTTGCGCGGCCTGCTGCGCCAGCGTGGCGCATTCGGCGGTGACGTTCGGGCCGGGCACGGTGGTGGTGAACAGGATGCCGTCGCGGTGGACGTTCTCGGCGATCGGGTAGACCACCGATTCGCCGTCGGCGCCGCGCGCGGTCAGGACCGATACTTCATACGCCAGCGGCAGCATCTTTTCCAGCAGGCAGGTGACTTGTCCCATGCCGTCGAAGGCGGCGCGCACGTCTTCACGCGACTTGACGCGGACCTGGCCCTTGCCGTCGTAGCCCATGCGCACGGTTTTCAGGATGCCGGGCAGCAGGTCGTCGCCGATGGCGGCTATGTCTTCCAGCGTCGCGATCACCTTGTGCGGCGCCGGCATCACGCCGGACTTGGGCGCGCAATCGACGAAGAAGCGCTTTTCCGCGATGCGGTCCTGCGCCACGGACACGCCGTGCGCGTCCGGTGCGACGAAGACCTTTTGCGCCAGCCGCGACAGGCTGTCGGCCGGGACGTTCTCGAATTCGGTGGTGACGGCCAGGCATTGTTCGGCCAGCGCATCGAGGCCGGCGGCATCGCTGTAGCCGGCGTTGACCAGGCGCTGCGCGACCTGCCCCGCAGGACAGCTGTCGGCAGGCTCCAGCACGGCCACTTGATAGCCCATGCTTTGTGCGGCCTGGGCGAACATGCGGCCAAGCTGACCGCCGCCCATCACGCCCAGCCAGGCTGGCGGGTTGGCGGCTGGGAGGAATGGTGGAAACTGTTTACTCATTTATTCCAGCGGTAAGGTCATCGCCTTGGCGGCTTCGGTTTGCGTGACGCGGAAGGCTTCCAGCTTGTCGGCCAGCGCGTCGTCGTTGGCGGCGATCATCGCCACCGCGGTCAGCGCGGCATTGGCGGCGCCGGCTTCGCCGATGGCGAAGGTCGACACCGGCACGCCCTTCGGCATCTGCACGATGGACAACAGCGAGTCTTCGCCGCGCAGATACTTCGACGGCACCGGCACGCCCAGCACCGGCACGATGGTCATCGCGGCCACCATGCCAGGCAGGTGGGCCGCACCGCCGGCGCCGGCGATGATGGCGCGCAGGCCGCGAGCGCGGGCGCTCTTGGCGTAGGCATACATCTCGTCCGGCATGCGGTGCGCCGAAATCACTTGCGCTTCAAACGGCACGCCGAACTGCTTGAGGATGGCGACCGCGTTCTGCATCACATCCCAGTCCGAGGACGAGCCCATGATGACGCCGACCAATGGCTTGCTCTGATCCGTCATGTCAGGCCTTCAGCTTTTCGCCGGTCAGGCGTTCGATGGCTTCGAAGTACTTGGCCTGGGTTTTTTCGATTACTTCCGCAGGCAGCGCAGGCGCCGGCGCGGTTTTACCCCAGGTCAGGGTCTCCAGGTAGTCGCGCACGAACTGCTTGTCGAACGACGGCGGCGACATGCCCGGCTGGTACGAATCGGCTGGCCAGAAGCGCGACGAGTCGGCGGTCAGCACTTCGTCCATCAGGTGCATGACGCCGTTGTCGTCCAGGCCGAATTCAAACTTGGTGTCGGCGATAATGATGCCGCGCGTGGCCGCGTATTCGGCGGCGGTCTTGTACAGCTGGATGCTGACGTCGCGCATCTTGGCGGCCAGTTCGGCGCCGATGCGGTTTTCCATTTCAGCGAAGCTGATGTTTTCGTCGTGCTCGCCCAGGTCGGCCTTGGCGGCCGGGGTGAACAGCGGCTCCGGCAGCTTCTCCGCCTGTTGCAGGCCGGCCGGCAGCTTGATGCCGCAGACGCTGCCGGTCTCCTGGTAATCTTTCCAGCCCGAACCGATGATGTAACCGCGCACCACCGCCTCGACCATGATCGGCTTCAGGCGCTTGGCGACCACGGCGCGGCCCTGCACCTGCTCCACTTCCTCCGCGGCCACCACCGACTCAGGCGCAACGCCGGTCAGGTGGTTCGGCACAATGTGGCCGAGCTTCTCGAACCAGAAATCGCTCATCTGGTTCAATACCTTGCCCTTGCCGGGGATAGGCTCGTTCATGACGACGTCGAAGGCCGACAGGCGGTCGGTGGTGACGATCAGGATCTTGTCTTCGCCGACGGCGTAGTTGTCGCGGACCTTGCCGTGACCGAGCAGTGGCAGGGAGTGGATCGAGGTTTGGTAGAGGGTGTTCATAGCGGGGGATGTGTTGATAAAAGCGAAACCGGCGGGAGGTGGAGCCTCGCACGCCGGTCGAGAAAATCGGGCGCGGAGGAATTCCCCTTGCCCGTTCCAAACAGAATTTTACTTCACAATCTGGGCCAGCTCGCCGGCCTTGTAACGCTCGGCCATTTTTTCCAGCGGAATGACCTTGATTTTCGACGCCTGGCCTTCGCAGCCGAAGGCCTGGAAGCGGGCGCGCACGACAGCCTCGGCGGCGGCGCGGGCCGGCTTGAGGAAGTCGCGCGGGTCGAACTTGGATGGGTTTTCGAACAGGAATTTACGGGTCGCGGCCGTCATCGCCAGACGGATGTCGGTGTCGATGTTGATCTTGCGGACGCCGTGGCGGATGCCCTCCTGGATCTCTTCAACCGGCACGCCGTAGGTTTCCTTCATGTCGCCGCCGAATTCGCGGATGATGGCCAGCAGCTCCTGCGGCACCGACGACGAACCGTGCATCACCAGGTGGGTGTTCGGGATGCGGGCGTGGATTTCCTTGATGCGGTCGATGGCGAGGATGTCGCCGGTCGGCTTGCGGGTGAACTTGTAGGCGCCGTGCGAGGTGCCGATGGCGATCGCCAGCGCGTCGCACTGGGTGCGCTGCACGAAGTCGGCGGCCTGGGCCACGTCGGTCAGCAGCTGTTCGCGGGTCATGGCGCCGTCGGCGCCGTGGCCGTCTTCCTTGTCGCCCATCATGGTTTCCAGCGAACCGAGCACGCCCAGTTCCGCTTCCACCGTGACGCCGATGGCGTGGGAGAATTTCACCACTTCTTTCGAGACTTCGACGTTGTAGTCGTACGATGCGACCGACTTGCCGTCCGCTTCCAGCGAGCCGTCCATCATCACCGAGGTAAAGCCGGAGCGGATCGCGGCCTGGCACACCGCCGGCGACTGGCCGTGATCCTGGTGCATGACGACCGGGATGTGCGGGTAGGCTTCGACGGCGGCGTCGATCAGGTGGCGCAGGAAGGCTTCGCCCGCATATTTGCGCGCGCCGGCCGAGGCCTGCATGATGACCGGGCTGTTGAGCGCGTCGGCGGCAGCCATGATGGCCTGCACTTGTTCCAGATTGTTGACGTTGAAGGCGGGAATGCCATAACCGTTTTCAGCGGCATGGTCCAGCAGTTGACGCATGGATACGAGGGACATGGTAGTACTCCAAACAATAAAAAAACCTTGGTTGCCGGAGCCAGGCCGCACCCTTCCGGGGTGCGGCGCTACCGGACTTACTTAGTTAGACGCTCCGACCTTGACGATACGCAGCGCGTTGGTGCCGCCGGCCTGGCCCATCTGGGCGCCCCAAGTGACGACGATCATGTCGCCCTTCTTGACGATGCCGTTCTTGACCAGCAGATCCTCGGCCTGTTGCAGCACTTGCGTGCTGTCGCCGGCCTGCGACAGATTGTAAGACTTGACGTTGCGGTACAGCGCCACCTTGCGCGCCGTGGTCACGCTCGGCGTCAGCGCGTAGATCGGCGTGTCGATGTTGTGACGGCTCATCCACAGCGCGGTCGAGCCGGACTCGGTCAGCGCGACGATGGCCTTCACCGCCAGGTGGTGCGCGGTGAACAGCGCGCCGTAGGCGATCGACTGGTCGATCCGGGTGAAGGTCGCATTCAGGAAGTCGGCGTCGAGCTTGTTGTACTCGGACTGCTCGGCTTCCACGCAAATGGCGGCCATCATTTCCACGGTCTCGATCGGGTAGCGGCCCGAGGCGGTTTCCGCCGAGGTCATCACCGCATCGGTGCCGTCCAGCACCGCGTTGGCCACGTCCGATACTTCGGCGCGGGTCGGCACGGCGTTGAAGATCATCGATTCCATCATCTGGGTCGCGGTGATCGCCAGCTTGTTCGACTCGCGCGCCATCTTGATCATACGCTTCTGCAGCGCCGGCACCGCCGCGTTGCCCACTTCCACCGCCAGGTCGCCGCGCGCCACCATGATGCCGTCGGAGGCGTCGAGGATCTCCTGCAGCGCAGGGATCGCTTCGGCGCGCTCGATCTTGGCGATCAGCAGCGGCTTGTGGCCGAACGGCTCGCCGGCGATATTGGCCAGCTGGCGCGCCATTTCCATGTCGGTCGCGCTTTTCGGGAACGAGATCGCCAGGTAATCGGCCTGGAAACTCATTGCCGTCTTGATGTCTTCCATGTCCTTGGCGGTCAGCGCCGGCGCGGTCAAGCCGCCGCCCTGGCGATTGATGCCCTTGTTGTTGGACAGTTCGCCGCCGATTTTCACGGTGGTGTAAATCTCGCTGCCGACGATCTTGTCGACCACCAGCACGATCAGGCCGTCGTTGAGCAGCAGCTTGTCTTCGGTGCGCAGATCCTGCGGCAGCGCCTTGTAGTCCAGGCCGACGCGTTCCTGGTTGCCCAGCTCGCCGTTTTCGCCCCATTTGGCGTCGAGGATGAATTTATCGCCGTTGACCAGCTCGATCTTACCATTTTCGAACTTGCCGACGCGGATTTTCGGGCCTTGCATGTCCGCCATGATGGCGACTTCTTTGCCGCATTCGGCGGCGGCTTCGCGCACCAGCTTGGCGCGGTCGATATGATCCTGGGCCTTGCCGTGCGAGAAATTCAGGCGCACGACGTCGACGCCGGCACGGATCATTTTGACCAGGACGTTGAAATCGGTAGAGGCTGGGCCGATCGTTGCGACAATTTTGGTACCACGAGACATAGAATTCCTTAGCGTTGGGTCATGCGAACAGTCCCCGCTGCGGGCGGGAACCAGGAAAAGCTGCGCTGTTTGTTGTGGTTAAGGCAGGAAATTTGTAGCAAAGCTACAAATTTCGCACCCTTCCCAGGCATTACCTGGATTCTACTGTTAATTTGCTACAAAGCACGACCGTGCTATTAATCTCGCCCTTACTTCGCCGCGCGCTGGGTCAGGATCTCGACCGCCGGCAGGGTCTTGCCTTCCAGGAATTCCAGGAAGGCGCCGCCGCCGGTGGAGATGTAGCCGATCTGCTCGGTGATGTTGTACTTGGCGATCGCGGCCAGCGTGTCGCCGCCGCCGGCGATCGAGAACGCCTTCGAGGCGGCGATGGCCAGCGCCAGCGTCTTGGTGCCTTCGCCGAACTGGTCGAATTCGAACACGCCGACCGGGCCGTTCCAGACGATGGTGCCGGCAGCGCCGATCTGCGCGGCCAGGATGGCGGCGGTCTTGGGACCGATGTCCAGGATCATGTCGTCGTCCGCCACGTCGGCCACGTCCTTGACGGTGGCGACGGCGGTTGGCGAGAATTCCTTGGCGCAGACCACGTCGACCGGGATCGGCACTTGCGCGCCGCGCTTGGCCATGATGTCGATGATGGCCTTGGCTTCTTCCACCAGTTCATTTTCAACCAGCGACTTGCCGATGTTCAGGCCGACGGCCTTCATGAAGGTGTTGGCGATGCCGCCGCCGACGATCAGGTTGTCCACCTTGTCTGCCAGCGCCTTCAGGATCGACAATTTGGAGGAAACTTTCGAACCGGCGACGATGGCCAGCAGCGGACGGGCCGGCGCGCCCAGCGCCTTGCCCAGCGCGTCCAGCTCGGCGGCCAGCAGCGGGCCGGCGGCAGCGATGGGCGCGAACTTGGCGATGCCGTGCGTCGAAGCTTCCGCGCGGTGCGCGGTGCCGAAAGCGTCATTGACGTAGATGTCGCACAATGCGGCCATTTTCTGCGCCAGTTCATCGCTGTTCTTCTTCTCGCCCTTGTTGACGCGTACGTTTTCCAGCAACACCACCTGGCCGGCCTGCAGGCCTTCCAGGCCCGCGCCATCGACCCAGTTCTGCTTCAGCTCGACCGGCTGGCCCAGCAGCTCGGACAGGCGCTTGGCGACCGGCGCCAGGCTGTCTTCCGGCTTGAACTCGCCTTCGGTCGGACGGCCCAGGTGCGACGTGACCATCACCTTGGCGCCGGCGGCCGCCGCGGCCTTGATGGCGGGAACGGAGGCGCGGATGCGCGTATCTTCGGTGATATTGCCCGCATCATCCTGCGGCACGTTCAAATCGGCGCGGATGAAAACACGTTTGCCTTGCAGTGCGTTCTGGGCGATGAGGTCTTGCAGACGGATGAAGTTCAAAACAGCGGACATGGCTACCCAAGGTCGAGTTGAGGAAAGAGCGCTATTTTACCGCAAGCCCGGCGTGATTTTTCTGTTATTGAACTACAGTCATCAAGCGCAGCAGCGTGAAGAACGCCATGCCGAATATGATGGTCTCCAGCATATTGCGTCGCAGCAAATAATAGATCGTCGCCACAATGCCGGACACCAGTTTGAGATTGCTCAAGTCCAGCACCGGTTGGCCGTTGGCCGCCAGGATCAGGTCCGGCGCCACGATGGCGGCCAGCGCGCAGGCCGGCGCGTAGCGCAGCATCTCCTGCACCCGCTTCGGAATCGTGATGTGGTGGCCGACCAGCCAGAACGAACTGCGCGTCGCGGCGGTGGCCAGCGCCAGCACGCCGATGACGACCCAGATTTCCCAATCAGCCATGCTGTTTTCCTTTATTACGCCATTTTTCAGTGCCCTCTTCGATCGCCATCGCCGTCAGCATGCCGACCAGCACCGCCAGCAGCAGGCCCAGCTTGTACGGCAAACCGAAGGCCAGCACCGACACGGCGCCCGCCACCAGCACGCCGCACAGCGCCGGCCGGCCTATCATCAGCGGGATCATCACGCAGATGATGGCAAGCGTGCCGGCGAAGCCCAGCCCCCATTCGGGCGGCACGGTGCTGCCGAGGAAGATGCCGGCGATCGAGCCGACCTGCCAGGAACCCCAGTTCGGGTACAGCAGGCCTTTGAGATACGACAGTTTGCCGACCTGCGGCGCTTCGGAAGGGTATTTTTGCAGGAACAGCGCCACCGTCATGTCGCCGGCCACGTAGCCCAGCAACAGGCGCTTGCGCCACGGCAGGTGGGAAAAGTGCGGCGCCAGCAGCGCGGAAAAGATCACGAAACGCAGGTTGACCACCAGCGCGGTGAGGAAAATGACCCAGATCGGCGCGCCCGAGGCGATCAGCGGCAGCGCGGCCAGCTGGGCCGATCCGGCGAACACCACCAGCGTCATGCCCAGCGCCTGCGGGATGGTCAGGCCGGACTTGATCATCGCGATGCCGACCACCAGACCCCAGGCGCCGATGCCGAACAGCGACGGCAAGCCGGTTTTGATCCCTTCGCGCCAGGAGGGCTCGTGGTGTTCCGCCACGTAGGGCGACGGGGCTGCTGTGCTGGGTTCGGTCATGGGGCGGTATCGGGAATTCGTGTGGCATTCCTGCCACATAGCAGGCCGTACCGTGATTGTGGAGGCGCTATTTTACCGATGATTTTTGCTCAATGCGCGAATCCGTTAAAATCGTGGTTTTCCCCACGCCTTTCGGAGCACAAGAACATGACAAACGCCAACACGTCCGCCGCCGCCAACGCCGTTGAACTCGAAGGCAAGGATTTGCCGGCCCACTGCCCGAACCCGGCGATGCCGCTGTGGTCGTCGCATCCGCGCGTCTTCCTGGAATTCAACCACGACGGCGTCGCCAAGTGCCCGTACTGCGGCACCGCCTACCGCCTCAAGCCGGGCACCGTGGTCGGCCACCACTGATCGGCTGCCCATGCCGACCAAGCGAAGCAAGCAGATGAACGGCAGCGCCGCCGAGACCGAAGCCGCGTTCTACGACGCGCTCAACCGCGCCGACCTGGATGCGCTGATGGCCTTGTGGGCCGACGACGACGAGATCGTCTGCGTGCATCCGGGCGGGCCGCGCCTGCTCGGCCATGCGGCGATCCGCGCGTCGTGGAGCGCGATCCTGGCGCATGGCGGCCTGCACATCCTGCCGTCGCAGCTGCATGAGACGCATACGCTGATGAGTTCGGTGCACGTGGTGATCGAAGGGACCACCGCCGCCAGCGGCGAGCCGGCGCACCTGATCGCTACCAACGTCTACAGCAAGACGCCGCGCGGCTGGCGCATCGTCCTGCACCATGTGTCGGTCGCGCCTGGACCGGTGCCGGTCGATACGCCGGCGCAGATACTGCACTGACCTTTACCCCGCACGGCGGCACACAGGGGTCAGACCCCGTACGGGGTCTGACCCCGCCTCACCCGGGGTAAGCCCGGCTCAATCAACCGGCAGCGATTTCAACATGAAGTATTCGGCTCCTTTCTGGCTGCCCGGCGGCCATCTCCAGACGATCTACCCGGCCACGTCGATCGCCAAGCCGGCGGTCGCGTTCCGCCGCGAACGCTGGGATGCGCCGGACGGCGATTTCGTCGATGTCGATTTCGTCGACGGCCAGCCAGGCAAGCCGTTCGTGGTGCTGTTCCATGGCCTGGAAGGCTCATCCGACAGCCACTACGCGCGCGCGCTGATGGCCAACATCGCCGCGCGCGGCTGGTCCGGCGCCGTGCCGCATTTTCGCGGCTGCTCCGGCGAGGCCAACCGCGCGCCGCGCTTCTACCATTCCGGCGACGCCGCCGAGATCGACTGGATCATCCGCCGCCTGCATGCGCGGCACAGCGACGGCAAGTTCTACGCGGCCGGCGTCTCGCTGGGCGGCAACGCGCTGCTGCGCTGGCTCGGCGAATCGCAGCACCAGGCCGACTTTGTCGACGCCGCCTGCGCCGTCTCCGCGCCGCTGGACCTGGCGCAGGGCGGCGTCTCGCTGTCGCGCGGGCTGAACCTGATCTACACCCGCATGTTCCTGCAGACGCTCAAGCCCAAGTGCGTGGCCAAGCTGCAGCAGTTTCCCGGCCTGTTCGACCTCGACGCGCTGCACGCCGCGCGCGACCTGTACGCCTTCGACAACGTGGTGACCGCGCCGCTGCACGGCTACCGCAACACCGACGATTACTGGGACCGCGCCAGCGCCAAGCACATCCTCAACGACATCACCGTGCCGACCCTGGTGCTTAACGCGAAGAACGATCCCTTCCTGCCGGGCCGCCACCTGCCGCAACGTGCGGCGTCGCGCGTGGTATTGGACTATCCTGCCGAGGGAGGCCATGTCGGCTTCGCCGTCGGCGCACTGCCGGGCAAGATCGACTGGCTGCCGCAACGCCTGATCCACTTCATGGAAACGGCCACCAACGACGCACAACTGGAGCAACATGGATGACATCGTCAAGCAGGCGCTGGCCAAATGGCCCAACGTACCCTACTGCTACGGCTGGCTGGGCCTGGACGCGCGCGGCAACTGGCGCATGCGCGACGAGCGCGCCCAGCATCTGAACCTGCCCGGCGACAAGCTGAACCACGCGGCGCTGGTCGCCTTCATCGTGCGCAACTACGCGGCCGACGAGCGCGGCTGCTGGTATTTCCAGAACGGCCCGCAGCGCGTGTACGTGCAGCTGGAGGCGACGCCGTACATCGTGCGCACCGATCCGGCGGCCGGTTGGCTGCTGCATACCGGCGCGGCGCTGGGCTTGATCGATGAGGCGGTGCTGACGGCGTCGGGTGCGCTGGTGCTGCGCAGCGGCGACGTGGTGGCGCAACTCGACGACCGCGATTTCGCGCAGGTGCTGCCGCTGCTACAGATGGATGACGAGGCGCTGCTGGCCTGGCTGGAAGGCGATGATGCACAGCCATTGACGCTGGCCGATCGAGGCCGCCAGATCAACGTGCAACGCGTGGCCGCCGATCAGCTGGCGGCGCGCTTCGGCTACGTCAGCGCGCCGGCCAAGGCTGAGTAAGATCGCTGTTCTGGCGCAGGCGATCGAAGGGGTTGGCGCTCTTCTGGTCGTTCTTCTGATCGAACGGGTTGTTGCTCTTCTTCGCCTCCTCGCCGGAGCGCATCTCCGCCTTGAAGCCGGAGCGTGAATCCGACAACTCCTTCTTGCCGCGGTCGGCCAGCTCCTCGCGGCGGCGCGCCTGCAACTCGCGTTCCCGCGCATCGATGACCGCCTGGTCGTAGAACGACGCGTCGGGCGCCTTGCGCGCGTAGCTCAACTGGTCCAGCGCCGACAGCACGCCGCCCTGCAACACATACGACTCGGCCAGCGCGATATGCTGCAACGCCAGCTTGCCCTGCTTGGAATACGCTTGCGCCAGCAGATCGTAGGCATCCGGATCGTCGCGGTACAGCTGCACCTGGTCGCGCAGGTACGATGCGGCCTCCTCCAATTGTCCGTTGGCGATCAGGGCCTCGCCGTACTGATGCGCCAGGCCGCGCGACAGCGGGAACTTCTGGTGCGCCGCGTCCGCTTCCTGCACTGCCTTCGCCAGCATCGCCTTGTTATCCGGCTGCGCCAGCTTGATCTCGATCGACGTCGTCGCGAAGATCGACTCCGCCCTGGCGCGCGGCGCGGCGCCGAACACGCCGGCCGGCGGCGGCTTGTCGACCGTGTCGCGCGCCTTGTCCAGCCAGGTTTGCGCGCTGGCGGTGTCGCCCTGCTTCATCGTCAGGAAGGCCATGCCGTATTGCCCGGCGGCCTTCTGCTGCCAGCTGTCCTGCGCGATCTGGTTCTGGAAGAAGGTCTTCGCTTCGATGTAGCCGGTCGAGCTCTGGTCCTGCAGCACGCGGGCGCGCGAGCGCACCAGGAAAAAGTCCAGGCTGTCCTGGCGCTGCTTGTACGGCTGCTCGCGGATGCGCGCCTGGATGTCGGCGATGCGCTCGCTGGTGAGCGGGTGGGTCAGCAGCCAGGCCGGCACCAGATCGCTGTAATTGCGCGTCGACGCCTGCATCTGCTGGAAGAAGGCCACCATGCCGGTGGTGTCGTAGCCGGCCTCGCCCATGATCTGGAAGCCGATGCGGTCGGCTTCACGTTCGGCGTCGCGGCCGAAGTTCAGCTGCCGCTGCATGGCCAGGCCCTGGCCGCCGAGAAACACGCCCATGGCCGCGTCGCCGCCGGCGCGCGACGCCAGCGCCGCCAGGATCATGGCCGCCAGCGGGATCAGCGCGTCCTGCTTCTGCTGGCCGATGGAGCGGGCGATGTGGCGCTGCGCCACGTGGCCGATCTCGTGGCCCAGCACCGAGGCCAGCTCGGACTCGGTCTGCGCCGCCAGCAGCAGCGCCGAGTGCACGGCGATGAAGCCGCCGGGCAGCGCGAACGCGTTCAGCTGCGGATCGCGCACGGCGAAGAAGTAGTAATCGAAATTGGCCTCGCCGCGCGCGCCGGGACGGGCCGCCACCAGCGCGTTGCCGAAGGTGTTGAGGTATTCGAGGATCGGGCCGTCGTCGAGGAAATCGCGGTCGCGGCGGATATCGCGCATGATTTCCTCGCCGATCTTGCGCTCCATCAGCGGCGACAGGTCCTGGCGTTCGGTGTCGCCGAGGGCCGGCAGGTTGGGAATCTTGGCCGGCGCGAGCGCGGTCTGGGCCATCGCGACCGGCATGGCAATGAGCAAGGCCGCAGCGACGGCGCGCATGCGCAGCGAGCGCCGGGCTCGGCTTATGACAGGGTAACGGTTTGCATTCACGGTGATATGATACCCGCAACTCGGGCGCTGACACGGAGCGCCCTATTATGTCTTATTTTTCGCATCGCGCCCCATTACCATGACCACTGAAAAAACCGCAGCGCCCGCCGACCACCTGACCCACTTCGACGCCAGCGGACAGGCGCACATGGTCGACGTCGGCGCCAAGGCCGAAACGCACCGCATCGCGCTGGCCAGCGGCACCATCCGCATGAAGCCGGAGACCTTGGCCATCATCACCAGCGGCACGGCCAAGAAAGGCGACGTGCTGGGCATCGCACGCATCGCCGCCATCATGGCGTCCAAGCGCACCAGCGACCTGGTGCCGCTGTGCCACCCGCTGGCCCTGACGCGGGTGACGGTGGATTTTGAAACGGATGTCGAGAATTCCAGCGTCCACTGCAAGGCCCAGGTCGAAACCTACGGCAAGACCGGCGTGGAAATGGAAGCGCTCACTGCGGTGCAGGTCGGCTTGTTGACGGTGTACGACATGTGCAAGGCCGTCGACCGGGGCATGGTCATGAGCGACATCCGCGTGATGGAAAAGCACGGCGGCAAGTCGGGCGACTGGAGTGCGACGAGCTAGCAATATGCTTGACCTGGATCAAATTACCTCGCCCACGGCGGCACGAAGATTTGATCTGGAATAGACTATCTGATATGCCGAACAGTGGGAGTGCATGATGAAATCGTCACAAACTCAACCGGATCAGAAGCCTGTCATCTGCAACAAAAGTTCGTTGCCACCAGAAACCTTGGCTCGTTTGGGCGAACGCCGCAAAGCTACTATCGCGGCTTTCGGCATCCTCAAAGACACCGGCGTTTTTCCGGAGGATGGACTGGAGTATCAGCTTGAGGTACGCGCCGAATGGGACGACTAGCCCTATTCGATAGCAACATTCTGATCGATGCGCTGAACGGAGTAAGTCAGGCGATTACGGAGATTTGCTATTACGAAGACGCCGCCATTAGTGCAGTCGCGTGGATTGAGGTCGTGTCCAAGCCGATGGCAGCGACAGCTTGGAGCAAGCTTTCGCCAGCCACCATGCAAATGGTTCGGGATTTTCTAGAAGATTTCAGCGTTCTGCATACCGACGACGCGATCATGGCGGAAGCTGCCAGAATTCGCGCCAGCAGTTTCATCAACCCTCCGAAAATTCGGCTTCCGGATGCTCTCATCTTGGCGACGGCGAATGTGACCGGGCGCCTCCTCATTACCCGCAATCGCAAGGACTTTCGGGGCGAAAATATCCGTTTTCCCTATGAGCTTCAAAATACCAAGGTGATCAATGTGGCGAAACCACCTGCGGCGACCAATTAGCAACTCATCATATTGTCTGATTGTTACCCTTCCTTCGGGGGTATATAATTAGTGTCACGGAAACAATTTTGTGACAGCAAGTAGGCGCAGACGAGAAAGAATGTGAATGAGCAGCACTCCACCGGGCGAAGCCAAGACTCAGGAATACGAATTCGAGCAGATGAACCTGCAGGTGGGTGGCAGGATCCAGTTCATCACGCATCGTACGATCAAGCCGGTTCAGCATTTTTCCACGCTGATCGGCTGGGTCAAGGACGAGTACATGATCGTCAAGGTGCCGTTCGAGAACGGCGCGCCCATCTCCCTCAACGACGGCGATAAGCTGACCATCCGCGTGTTTTCCGGTGTGAACGTGTGTTCGTTCTCGTGCGTGGTGCAGCGGGTGTTTCCGCGTCCGCTGTTTTATGTGCACCTGTCGTTCCCGGTATCGATCCAGGGCACCAGCTTGCGCGCGGCGATGCGCGTCAAGGTCGATATTCCGGCGCAGGTGAGCACACCGACCGGCGCGACTTCCGTGTTCCTGGTGAACCTGAGTGTCTCCGGCGCGCTGATCGAATCGCCCAAACGGCTGTCGGAGGATGAGGCCCACGTCGGCCTGTCGTTCTACCTGATCGCCCAGCCCGGCAACCGCCAGGTCCGCATCGACCCGAACGCGACCATCCGCAATATCAACATCGTCAAACCGGCGGCGGGCGACAAGCCGGAAGTGTTCACCTACGGCGTGCAGTTCATCGACCTGGACCCGGTCCACTACACGATGCTGCAAAACCTGACCTACGAAGCGCTGATCGCCGACCGGCAAAAGATTGTCTGATCGGCGCGCAATGAACGTAAAAAAAACCGGCTTGCGCCGGTTTTTTTTCTCGGACTAGACTATTAAGGTGCTGGATTAGCAGCAACGGCTATATTGTTCTTCTCGAGCGCAGCCTTCGCAGCAGCATTCGTGGTAATCGAACTCGCATCCACGGCCCAAGTGGTGTTGTTAGTGCCTACAGTCGGAGTAATCGTGATGGACTTACCATCAACGCCACTACCCACGCCGCCAGCAAAAACCAATGTAACCACGCCGTCGCCTCCGACGGTAACATTATCCACCTCTTTGGTTTTGCTGAACGTCGCAGGAATGCCAGCACCCTGCGGGGTAGAAGGGTTGCAACCAGTCTTCACGTTGCCGGACTCTTGGATGCACAGGCCAACGGCGGTTTTGAATGGATCAGCAGCCGAGAGGGCATTGGCGATTTTGGCTTTGGTGGTGTAATCGCTGTACGCAGGGATGGCGACCGCAGCCAGAATACCGATAATGGCAACCACGATCATCAGTTCGATCAGGGTGAAGCCGGCTTGAGCTTGTTTCTTCATCATTTTCATGGATTTCATTTTGCGACTCCTTGGGGTTAAACACGAATTGGGTGGGACACTTACCATTGAGCAATTGGCGTGCCAGCCCTTTTCTGCTTAATCCATGAGCAAATCGGCGATAAAAGTGCCGTTTTTTGTCAGTCGAATCATCCCAGCTTGTCACCCAGCGTCAGCTGACAAATTTTGTCAGGCGATGCGGAAGGCCATGCGCGTGCCGCTGAGGTCGATCACATCGCCGTGGTTGAGCCGCTCGGTCTGCCTGGTCAGCGCCACGCCGTTCAGCAGCGGCGGCTGTTCGCCTTCGACATGGGTGATCGTATAAAGTTCCGGATGACGATGGATCACCACCACCTGCACGCCGGCGCGGCCGAGCGTGGTTTGCGGCTTGGTCAGCGCGACATGCTTGCCGGCGTTGTTGCCGTTTAAGACTTCGATTTCCGCCAGCACCGGCTGCGCGGCGGCCAGCGGGCGCACGCCGTCGGCCATGAAGTCGAGCTGGAACTTGGCCATCTTGATGGCGTCCTGGTGCTGCAGGAAATGCTTGCCGATGCGGTGGCCGTTGACGAAGGTGCCGTTGGTGCTGTGCAGGTCTTCCAGGAAGGAGTCGTCGAGGATGGTGACGATGACCGCATGCTCGCCGCTCACGGCCGGGTGCGACAGGACGATGTCGTTGCGCGGGTGACGACCCAGGGTCATCCGCTCCTTGCTCAGTTGTATCTGCTGTTCTACTTGTCCATCTCGCGAGATGATGATCTTCGCCAAATCTCTTCTCCAAAAAGGAATGGGGAGCCTAAGCTCCCCATTTTATTCCACATTCAAGCCGGCTGAGATTACAGCATGGCTTTCAGCAGACGCGCCATTTCGGACGGGTTCTTGGTGACGGTGATGCCGCAAGCTTCCATGATTTCCAGTTTGGCTTGTGCGGTGTCTGCGCCGCCGGAGATCAGCGCGCCGGCGTGGCCCATGCGCTTACCCGGAGGAGCGGTCACACCGGCGATGAAGCCGACGACCGGTTTTTTCATGTTGTCTTTGATCCAGTAAGCCGCGTTGGCTTCGTCCGGACCGCCGATTTCGCCGATCATGATGACCGCGTCGGTATCAGGATCGTCGTTGAACATCTTCATGACGTCGATGTGCTTCAGACCGTTGATCGGGTCGCCGCCGATGCCGACTGCCGACGACTGGCCCAGGCCCAGCGCGGTCAGCTGGCCGACTGCTTCATAGGTCAGGGTGCCCGAACGCGAAACCACGCCGATACGGCCCTTCTTGTGGATGTGGCCTGGCATGATGCCGATCTTGATTTCGTCAGGGGTGATCAGGCCTGGGCAGTTAGGGCCCAGCAGCAGGGTCTTCGAGCCGGCTTTGGCCATGCGGTCCTTCAGGGCCATCATGTCGCGCACTGGAATGCCTTCGGTGATGCAAATGGCCAGATCCATCTCGGCTTCGACAGCTTCCCAGATCGCGGCGGCCGCGCCTGCTGGCGGCACGTAGATCACCGACACGTTGGCGCCGGTTTCTTTTTTCGCTTCGGTCACGCTAGCGAAAATCGGGATGCCTTCGAAATCTTCGCCGGCTTTCTTTGGGTTCACGCCTGCGACGAAGGCAGCTTTGCCGTTCGCGTAGTCGCGGCAACCGCGGGTGTGGAATTGACCGGTCTTGCCGGTAATACCTTGGGTAACGACTTTGGTATCTTTATTGATCAGAATGGACATGTTGATTCCTTAATTAAGCTTTACCGGCAGCGGCGGCGACGACGCTCTTCGCTGCATCTTCCATGGTGTCGGCAGCGATGATCGGCAGACCGGAGTCGGCCAGCATCTTCTTGCCCAGGTCTTCGTTGGTGCCCTTCATGCGGACCACCAGCGGCACGTTCAGCGACACGGCCTTCACTGCGGCGATAACGCCTTCAGCGATGACGTCGCAACGCATGATGCCGCCGAAGATGTTCACCAGGATGGCCTTCAGGCCTGGGTTTTTCAGCATGATCTTGAACGCTTCGGTCACTTTCTCAGCCGTGGCGCCGCCGCCGACGTCCAGGAAGTTGGCAGGCTCGCCGCCGAACAGCTTGATGGTGTCCATGGTGGCCATGGCCAGGCCGGCGCCGTTCACCAGGCAGCCGATATTGCCGTCCAGCGAGATGTAGGCCAGGTCGAATTTCGATGCTTCGATTTCAGCTGGATCTTCTTCGTCCAGATCGCGCAGGGCGACGATTTCTGGATGACGGAACAGCGCGTTCGGGTCGAAGTTGAACTTGGCGTCCAGGGCGATGACCTTGCCGCTGCCGGTGACGATCAGCGGGTTGATTTCGGCCAGCGAGCAATCGGTTTCCCAGTACGCTTTGTACAGGCCTTGCAGCTGTACGCGGGCGTCGGCGATCGAACCGGCAGGCACGCCGATTTTAGCGGCGATCGCATCGGCGTCGGCGTCGGTCAGGCCCACGCTCGGGTCGATGGTGATGTGGTGAATCTTTTCCGGGTGGCTCTCGGCCACTTCTTCGATGTCCATGCCGCCTTCGGACGATGCCATCAGCACCACTTTCTGGGTGACGCGGTCGGTGACCATCGACACGTACAGCTCTTGCTTGATGTCGGCGCCTTCTTCAACCAGCAGACGGTTGACTTTCTGGCCTTCGGCGCTGGTCTGGTGGGTGATCAGCTGCATGCCCATGATCTGGTTGGCGTATTCCTTGACCTGATCCATCGATTTTGCCACTTTCACGCCGCCGCCTTTACCGCGGCCGCCTGCGTGGATCTGCGCCTTGACGACCCATACCGGGCCGCCCAGGGTTTCCGCTGCCTTGACTGCCTCGTCGACGGACATGCACGGGATACCGCGCGGAACCGTCACTCCGTATTGCCGGAGGATTTCTTTGGCTTGATACTCATGGATTTTCATGCTGGCTTCCCTTCTGATACTGATGTATAAAAATCGGTTGATACTGCGAATGGGTAAAACTGAGGTGTGAAGCTGAGGTTGGTACTCTGTAAGCAGGTGCTGCTATGCGCTACCCGGTGCTGCTTTGGCCACCCAGCGCGGGTAAAACTGCGCCACCGCCCCACCGTCGGTGCGAAGGGCATGGCATTTGTCGAGTTGAAACGGCTTCTGGCGCGGCACGCCCTGGGTCTCGGTGGCCGCGTCGTTGGTCGACCAGACATCGTTGGCGAACGCCTGCACCGCCGCCGTCGGCAGAATCAGCGCCAGTTCGGTCAGGTGGGTGCAGCCGGCCGTGCCGGCCATGCGTTGCTTGAGCTCGTGGCGGAAACCCTTCATCAGGTTCAGGCCGACGAGCTGTTGTTTGTAATCGGGGGCGATGGTGTCGCAGTGGCCGGGATAGGGCACGGCATCGGATACGGCTTCGGCATCGACGATGGTCAACTGGAGGTCGACGGTCAGGCGCAGGTACAGGTCGTGCAGCGGCGTGCCGCCGGCGCGAGGGCCCGAGGCCAGCACGGTGTCGTGCTGTTTGACGTCGGTGATATGGGCGTCAAGATCCCACAGGCCGTCATCGCGCGCATACGCTTGGACGGCAATCGCTCGCGTGTGCCGGAGCGCACGTCGGGTAACGGGAGTTGACAGGGACATAAGACCGATACCGCTTTCGCGGTTAGTTAGTGAGCAGCCTGGCGCATTTCTCTTATTAAAAATGCACGTTGCCGCAGCTTCTACGGACAACCACCGCACCCGCGGTGCTGCAAAAACCGTCAAAGTTTAGCACACCCCGGCCCGGCTGGCGATGTGCCTGATGCCAACTTATGCCAAATTGGTGCGCCGCAGGATCACTCGTCCTCGGGCGCGCCCTTGAGCGCCTTCTGCACGGCGCGCTGCGAAAAGCCGCGCTGCAGCAGGAAGCGCATCTGTTTGTTGCGCGCCTGTGGATCCGCCGCCACAGTGCCGAACTTGCGGCTCCAGACCTCGAGGCAGCGCTCGGTTTCGCTGTCGGCCAGGCCGGATTTGAGTTCCTGCAGCGCCTCGCCGTTGACGCCGTGACTTTGCAGTTCGGCGACGATGCGGCTGTTGCCGTAGCGCGCCGAACGGCGGTGGATCAGCGCTTCGGAAAAGCGTTCCTGCGACAGCCAGTTGTTTTTTTCCAGCAGGTCGAGCAGGGCTTCGACGTTGTCGCCCTCCTCCGCGTAGCGCGCCAACTTGCGACCCAGTTCCAGCCGGCTGTGCTCGCGCATCGACAGGTAGCGCAGGGCGCGGCCCTTCAGGCTTAGTTGCGGTGCTGCCATATAAATCCCCTGCACAATGAAAAAACCACCGGCTGAGTAATCAGCGCGGTGGTTGCTCCGTCGTCCTCGCGAAAGCGGGGACCCATGCTGAGCATGCGTTCTATGGGTCCCCGCATCCGCGAGGACGACAATCTTTACGCGGCGTCGGCCTTGTCGCCTTTGTCGGCCTTGTCGACCGACTTCAGCTTGACCACGGTCTCGCCCTTGTCGGCGGCCAGCGGCGGCAGCGTGCGCACGCCCAGCGATTCGCGCACCTTGTTTTCGATTTCCCACGCCAGCGCCGGACGCTCCTGCAGGAAGATGCGGGCGTTGTCCTTGCCCTGGCCGACGCGCTCGCCGTTGTAGCTGTACCACGAGCCCGACTTCTCGACGATCTTCGCTTCCACGCCCAGGTCCAGGATCTCGCCTTCGCGCGAGGTGCCGGCGCCGTACAGGATGTCGAAGTGCGCTTCCTTGAACGGCGGCGCGATCTTGTTCTTGACCACCTTGACCTTGGTTTCGTTGCCGATCACCTCGTCGCCCGATTTGATCGAGCCGGTGCGGCGGATGTCCAGGCGCACGGAGGCGTAGAACTTCAGCGCGTTGCCGCCGGTGGTGGTTTCCGGCGAACCGAACATCACGCCGATCTTCATGCGGATCTGGTTGATGAAGATGACCAGCGTGTTGGTGCGGTTGATCGAACCGGTCAGCTTGCGCAGCGCTTGCGACATCAGGCGCGCCTGCAGGCCCGGCAGCGAGTCGCCCATGTCGCCTTCGATCTCGGCGCGCGGCGTCAGCGCGGCGACCGAGTCGATCACCACCAGGTCGACCGAGCCGGAGCGCACCAGCGCGTCGCAGATTTCCAGCGCCTGTTCGCCGGTGTCCGGCTGCGAGATCAGCAGCTCGTGCAGGTTGACGCCCAGTTTCTGCGCGTAGCCGACGTCCAGCGCATGCTCGGCGTCGATGAAGGCGCAGGTGCCGCCCAGTTTTTGCATTTCCGCGATGGTCTGCAGCGTCAGCGTGGTTTTACCCGACGATTCCGGGCCGTAGATCTCGACCACGCGGCCGCGCGGCAGGCCGCCGACGCCCAGCGCGATGTCCAGACCGAGCGAGCCGGTCGACACCACCTGCACGTCCTCGATCGGCGCGTTGGCGTCCATGCGCATTACGGAGCCTTTGCCGAATTGCTTTTCGATCTGGGCCAGCGCGGCGGCCAGCGCCTTGGCTTTTTCAGATGCAGGTACAACAGCTTTTTTATCGTCCATAATGTGCTTTCAGCCAGGTAGGTTAGTTCGTACAGGTAGCACTGTATAAAAAAACAGTGCTTAATGCAAGCGTGATTTGCGAAATCGTACAAAAACTCGCCACCTTGCGGAAAATGAAACACAATACAAGTCAGTGTCCCGGAGTGTCTCGGAGTGTCAAACTAATATGCGTATCTTACTTGCCGAGGACGACAGCGTCCTGGCCGACGGCCTGACCCGTTCCCTGCGCCAGTCCGGCTATGCCATCGATTGCGTGCGCAACGGACAGGAGGCCGACACCGCCCTGTCGACGCAGGAATTCGACCTGCTGATCCTGGACCTGGGCCTGCCCAAGCTGTCCGGGCTGGAGGTGCTGCGCCGCCTGCGCGCGCGCGCCTCGCTGCTGCCGGTGCTGATCCTGACGGCGGCCGATTCGATCGAGCAGCGCGTCAACGGCCTCGACCTGGGCGCCGACGATTACATGGCCAAGCCCTTCGCGCTGTCCGAGCTGGAGGCGCGGGTGCGCGCGCTGACCCGGCGCGGCGCCGGCGGCGGCGCCGCCGTCATCAAGCACGGTCCGCTGTCCTACGACCAGGTCGGCCGCAGCGCCTATATCGCCGACCAGATGCTGGACCTGTCGGCGCGCGAGCTGGGCCTGCTGGAAATCCTGCTGGCGCGCACCGGCCGGCTGGTGTCCAAGGAACAGCTGGTCGACCACCTGTGCGAGTGGGGCGAGGAAGTGAGCAACAACGCCATCGAAGTCTATGTGCACCGGCTGCGCAAGAAGATCGAGGTGGGCGGCATCCGCATCGCCACCGTGCGCGGCCTGGGCTATTGCCTGGAGAAATACTCGGAAGCCGCGCGCGCCAGCGCCGAGGCCGGGGACGCCAGCAAGTGAGTCCGCAGCCGGCGCAGCCCAAGGCGGAGATCGAGCCTCAGCCCGACTACCAGCCGCCGGCGGCCGAGGCCGACGAGGGCGTGCAGCACTCGCTGTTCGGCGAGATCCTCGACTGGATGCTGGCGCCGCTGCTGCTGCTGTGGCCGATGAGCATCGCCATCACCTACCTGGTCGCCAAGTCGATCGCCAACCAGCCCTTCGACCACGCGCTGGAGGACAGCGTCACGGTGCTGGCGCAGCAGGTGCGCTCGGTCGACGGCAAGATCATCAAGAGCCTGTCCGGCCCGGCGCGCGACATCCTGCGCGCCGACGACATCGACAACGTCTATTTCCAGATCCAGGGCCCGCGCGGCGAGCACATCGACGGCGACCGCGACATGCCGCCGCCGCAGCTCGACGAGGACGACAAGGCGCGCGCCGGCAGCGTGCGCTTCCGCAACGACAGCATGCACGGCACGCCGGTGCGCATCGCCTATTCCTATGTGCGGCTGGAGCGCAGCCAGAACGAGGAGCCGCAGCTGGCGCTGGTGCAGGTGGCCGAGACCTTGGAAAAGCGCGCCCAGCTGGCCAACGAAATCATCAAGGGCGTGATCCTGCCGCAGTTCATCATCCTGCCGATCGTGCTGGCCCTGGTGTGGTTCGCCCTGGCGCGCGGGCTGTCGCCGCTGGCGCAGCTGCAGGAGCGCATCCGCGCGCGCGGCTCGGACGACCTGAGCCCGATCGCGTCGAACCAGGTGCCGGAGGAAATCTCGCCGCTGGTGCGCTCGCTCAACGAGATGCTGGCGCGGCTGTCGCTGTCGATCGACATGCAGAAACGCTTCATCGCCGACGCCGCGCACCAGATGCGCACGCCGCTGGCCGGCATGCGCATGCAGTCCGAGCTGGCGCTGCGCCAGACCGACAGCGGCGAAATCCACCGCTCGCTGGAGCAGCTGGCGAAAAGTTCGGAAGCGGCGACGCGGCTGGTGAACCAGCTGCTGGCCCTGGCCCGCGCCGAGAACCAGCCGCAGGCCGGCGCCGCGCTGCTGCCGCTGGAGCTGGCCGAGCTGGCGCGCGGCGTGGTGCAGGACTGGGTGCAAGCCTCGTTCGCGCACCGCATCGACCTCGGCTTCGAGGCGCCGCCCGAGCCGGTGCAGATCGTCGGCAACCCGACCATGCTGCGCGAACTGCTGTCGAACCTGATCGACAACGCGCTGCGCTACACGCCGGCCGGCGGCAGCGTCACGGTGCGCGTGCGCGGCGGCGAACACGGCTGCCTGGAAGTCGAGGACACCGGCCCCGGCATCGCGCCGCAGGAACGCGAGCGGGTGTTCGAGCGCTTCTACCGCATCCTCGGCAACAGCGCCGAGGGCAGCGGCCTGGGGCTGGCGATCGTGCGCGAGATCGCCCAGCAGCACGGCGCCGAGGTCGACATCTTCAACAACCCGCGCGCCACCCAGCCCAAGCTGCCGGGCGCGCTGTTCCGCTTGACCTTCCCCTCGCCGCCGGCGCCGCCGGACGACGACAGCGAGCCGCCGCACTATGGATAAGCGCCTTACCCGCCAGGATCACTGGCACAAGACCCGCCGCATGACGGCGCTGCTGCTGATCCTGTGGCTGCTGACATCCTTCTGCGCCGCCTTCTTCGCCCGCGAGCTGACCGGGTGGAGCGTGTTCGGCTGGCCGCTGTCGTTCTACCTGGCGGCGCAGGGCGCGTCGCTGGTCTACCTGGCCATCCTCGCCGTCTACGCCTGGCGCATGCGCCGGCTCGACCAGGCCAGCCGCACTCCGGAGCCGCGCGCTTGAAACCATCCCGCACCTTCTTCCAGCGCCTGCGCAGCTATTACCTGATGTTCACGGCCGGCTTCGCCTGCTTCCTGATCGCGCTGGCCGCATTGGAACAGGAGGGCATGCCGCGCGTGTGGATCGGCTACCTGTTCATGTTCGCCACCATCGTGCTGTACGCCACGCTGGGCGTGCTGAGCCGCACCTCCAACGTGCTGGAATACTACGTGGCCGGGCGGCGCGTGCCGGCCATGTTCAACGGCATGGCCACCGCCGCCGACTGGATTTCGGCGGCCAGCTTCATCAGCCTGGCCGGCGGCCTGTACCTGCACGGCTTCGACGGCCTGGCCTACATCATGGGCTGGACCGGCGGCTACTGCCTGGTGGCGCTGCTGATCGCGCCCTACCTGCGCAAGTTCAGCCAGTACACCATTCCCGACTTCCTGGCCGAGCGCTACGGCGGCGCCGCCAACCCGGCCGGCAACGGCGGCCGCGCGGTCCGGGTGCTGGCGGTGATCGCCACCATCATCGTCTCCTTCACCTACGTGGTGGCGCAGATCTATGCGGTCGGGCTGATCGCCTCGCGCTTCACCGGCGTGGATTTCTCGGTCGGCATCTTCCTCGGCCTGGCCAGCATCCTGGTGTGCTCCTTCCTCGGCGGCATGCGCGCCATCACCTGGACCCAGGTGGCGCAGTACATCATCATCCTGGTGGCCTTCCTGATCCCGGCCGTGTGGCTGTCGGCCAAGCACAGCGACAACCCGATCCCGCAGGTGGCCTACGGCAAGCTGCTGCCGAAATTGAGCGCGCGCGAGAACGTGCTGCAGCACGATCCCAAGGAAGCCGAGGTGCGCGCCATCTTCCGCCAGCGCGCCGCCGACTACCAGGCGCGCATCAACACGCTGCCGGCGTCGTGGGAGGCGGGCCGCATCGACACCCAGCGCAAGCTCGACAGCGTCAAGCTGCGCAACGCCTCGCTGCTGGAAATCCGCGCCGCCGAGCGGGCGCTGATCGCCTACCCGAAATCGGCCGACGAGGCGCTGCGTGCCTGGTCCGACGCGCGCGACCAGAACCTGGCCCGCGCCGAGCCGATCACGCCCCACGCCACGCCCTACCCCGGCGACCCGGCCACCTCCGACATCAAGCGCAACAACTTCCTGGCGCTGGTGTTCTGCCTGATGCTGGGCACGGCCGCGCTGCCGCACATCCTGATGCGCTCCTACACCACGCCGTCGGTGCACGAGACGCGGGTGTCGGTGTTCTGGACGCTGTTCTTCATCCTGCTGATCTACCTGACCATCCCGGCGCTGGCGGTGCTGGTCAAGTACGACATCTACAACGCGCTGGTCGGCAGCGACTACGCCCACCTGCCCAACTGGGTTTCGTACTGGGCCAACGTCGACAAGCTCAATCCGCTGTTCAGCATCAGCGACGTCAACCGCGACGGCGTCGTGCAGCTCGCCGAGATCACCATCGACGCCGACGTGCTGGTGCTGGCCACGCCGGAAATCGCCGGCCTGCCCTACGTGATCTCCGGACTGGTGGCGGCCGGCGGCCTGGCCGCCGCGCTGTCGACCGCCGACGGTCTGCTGCTGGCGATCTCCAACGCGCTGTCGCACGACGTCTACTACAAGCTGGTCGACCGCGCCGCCTCGACGCAGAAGCGGGTGACCATCTCCAAGCTGCTGCTGCTGGCGGTGGCCTTCATCGCCGCCTACGCCGCCTCGACCAAGCCGGGCGACATCCTGTCGCTGGTCGGCGCGGCCTTCTCGCTGGCCGGCGCGACGCTGTTCCCGGCGCTGGCGCTGGGCGTGTTCTGGAAGCGCGCCAACCAGCAGGGCGCGATCGCCGGCATGGTGGTCGGCTTCACGGTCTGCGTCTACTACATGCTGCACACCAATCCCATCCTCGGCGGCGCGGCGGGCGGGCAATGGTTCCACATCGCGCCGATCTCGGCCGGGATCTTCGGCGTGCCGGCCGGCGTGCTGGCCATCGTCATCGTCAGCCTGCTGACGCGCCCGCCGGACAAGCAGACCCTGGCGCTGATCGACTACATCCGCGCACCGGAACAATAAGATACATACGCCGCGTGGCGTTTTTGATAACGCAATGCTATCGTGGTGGAATTACTATTCTTATATCCGAGACCATGCGTGTTCCGATCTTCCTGCTGGCGGCGGCGCTGCACCTGCCGCTGCTGGCCGCCGTCCCTGCCCCGGCCATCGCCGACTTCTTCGACAACCCGGAAATCAGCGGCGCCAAGCTCTCACCGAGCGGCAACTACCTGGCCGTGCGCATGGGCGGCAAGGGGCAGCGCGACCGTCTCGCCGTCATGACCCTGGGCAGCGGCGAATTCAAGGCGATCAGCAGCTTCACCGACGCCGATATCGGCCGCTTCGAGTGGGTCAACGACGAGCGACTGGCGCTGACTTCCACCGACCGCAGCGTCGGCCAGGGCAACATGCACTACGCGTCCGGCCTGTACGCCATCAACCGCGACGGCAGCCACTTCATCCAGCTGGTCAGCCGCGACGGCAGTCTCGGCACGCGCACCGACCGCCTGCTGCTGCCCTGGAATACCTACCTGCTGGGGCAGAAGACCAAACAGGACAGCGACAACATCTACGTGGTGCATTCGGTCGATTCGGCCGGCACGCTGGATTACCGCGAGCTGCAACTGCTGAACACGATGACCGGACGCATGACGCCGTTCGAGCTGCCCGGCGCCACCAGCGGCTGGCTGCTGGACCACAACGGCGAGCCGCGCCTGACGGCCATCACCAAGGACGATAAAAAAACCATCCTGTACCGCGACCCGGCGCTGAACCAGCGCTGGCGTCCGCTGGTGACATTCAACCCCTATACCGGCGGCAAGGGCGCGTTCACGCCGCTGACGTTCGGCCCGGACGGCACGCTGTACGTGGTCGCCAACGCCGGCAAGGACAAGCGGGCGGTGTACACCTTCGATCTGCAGAACGGCAAGATGGCGGACAAACCGCTGGTGCAGCTGGAGGGCTACGACTTCCACGGCGAGCTCATCATGGGCAAGGACAAGCTGCTCGGCATCCGCCACCTGACCGACTCGCTGGGCACCCACTGGCTCGACCAGGACATGCAGGCGCTGCAGGACCATCTCGACCAGATCCTGCCCAACACCGTCAACCTGCTGACGCCGCCCGCCAGGCCGGGCTCGCCGTGGCTGCTGGTGGAAGCGTATTCCGACATCTTCCCGCTGCGCACCATGCTGTACAACAGCGCCACCAAACAACTGACCGCCATCGGCGCCAGCCATCCGCAGATCGAGCCGGCGCAAATGGCGCACCGCAAGCTGGTGCACTACGCGGCCCGCGACGGCCTCGACATCCCCGCCTGGCTGACGCTGCCGCAAGGCACGGGCAAGAACCTGCCGCTGGTGATGCTGGTGCATGGCGGCCCGTACACGCGCGGCGCCAGCTGGGGCTGGGACGCCGAGGCGCAGTTCCTGGCCTCGCGCGGCTACGCGGTGCTGCAGCCGGAATTCCGCGGCAGCACCGGCTTCGGCTCCCGGCACTTCCGCGCCGGCTGGAAGCAATGGGGCTTGAAGATGCAGGACGATATCGCCGACGGCGCGCGCTGGGCCATCGCGCAAGGCGTGGCAGACAGCAAGCGCATCTGCATCGCCGGCGCCAGCTACGGCGGCTATGCCACGCTGATGGGGCTGGTCAACGATGCGGATCTGTACAAATGCGGCGTCGACTGGATCGGCGTCACCGACATCAAGCTGCTGTACGAGCCCGGCTGGTTCACGCTCGACGACCTCGACCAGGAATGGAAGCGGTACGGCATGCCGGCGCTGGTGGGCGACCAGGTCAAGGATGCGGAACAGCTGAAGGCCACCTCGCCGCTGCTGCAGGCGGCCCGCATCAAACAGCCGCTGCTGCTGGCCTACGGCGGCGCCGACCAGCGCGTGCCGCTGCAGCACGGCACCAGGTTCTATCAGGCCGTCAAGCAGACCAACCCCGGCGTCGAATGGATCGAGTACGAAGAAGAAGGCCACGGCTGGGCGCTGCCGAAGAACCGCATCGACTTCTGGGGCCGGGTCGAGAAATTCCTGGATAAACAGATCGGAACCGGACAATAATATGAATTTTACAATGAACCCTATGCGCCTCCTTGCCTTGCTGCTTGCCGCCGCCGTCCATCTCGCCAGCGCCGCCGCGCCGCCGCCGATCGAGGACTTCTTTGCCAATCCCGAGTTCAGCGGCGCCCAGCTCTCGCCGAGCGGCAAGTACCTGGCGGTGCGGGTGGGCGCCAAGGACCAGCGCGACCGCCTGGCCGTGGTCACGCTGGCCGACAGCAAGGTGCAAGTGGTGGGCAACTTCAGCGACGCCGACATCGGCCAGTTCGACTGGGTCAACGACGAGCGGCTGGTGTTCACCGCCACCGACCGCAGCGTCGGCGTGGGCGACATGCGCTACGCCCCCGGCCTGTACGCCATCAACCGCGACGGCAGCAAATTCCGCCAGCTGGTCAGCCGCAGCGGCAAGCCCTTCATCACGGTCAGCAACGGCGGCGTCGGCGTGCGCGAGCTGCTGCCGTGGAACACCTACCTGCTGGGCCAGCGCAACGCCCAGGACAACGAATTCGTCTACGTGGTCTACGCCGTGCGCAACGGCGGCCAGCTGGAGTACATCGACCTGCAGCGCCTCAACACCCTGACCGGCAAGTACACCTCCTTCAAGCGCCCCGGCGACACCATGCACTGGCTGCTCGACAACAACGGCGAGCCGCGCCTGGCCACCACGGTGGCAAAAGGCGTCAGCACGCTCTACTACCGCGACCCGGCCAAGGAGCAGGAATGGCGCACGCTGACCAGCTACAACACCTACACCGGCGGCCACGACGTGTTCTCGCCGCTGGCCTTCGGCCCGGACGGCACCTTGTACGTGGTCAGCCACGCGCACAAGGACAAGTCGGCCGTGTACACCTACAACCTGGCCACCGGCGCCATGTCGGACAAGCCGCTGGTGCAACTGGACGGCTACGACTTCAGCGGCCGGATGATCATGAACCGGGACAAGCTGCTCGGCGTGCGCCACCTGACCGACGCCCAGGGCACGACCTGGCTCGACGCCGGCATGAAGGCGATGCAGGACAAGGTCGACAGCATGCTGCCCAACACCGTCAACCTGCTGACGCCGCCGGCGCGGCCGGAATCGCCGTGGGTGCTGGTGGTGGCGTATTCCGACCTGTTCCCGTCGCGCACCATGCTGTACAACAGCGAGACCAAGCTGCTGACCGTGGTCGGCGCCAGCTATCCGAAGATCCAGCCGCAGCAGATGGCGCAGCAGACGCTGGTGCACTACAAGGCGCGCGATGGCCTCGACATCCCGGCCTGGCTGACCTTGCCGCGGGGCGGGGCCAAGAACGGGCCGATGGTGGTGCTGGTGCACGGCGGGCCGTACGTGCGCGGCAAGAGCTGGGGCTGGGACCCGCAGGTGCAGTTCCTGGCCTCGCGCGGCTACACGGTGCTGGAGCCGGAATACCGCGGCAGCACCGGCTTCGGCGCCAGGCACTTCCGCGCCGGCTGGAAACAATGGGGCTTGAAGATGCAGGACGATATCGCCGACGGCACGCGCTGGGCCGCCGCCCAGGGCTACGCCGACCCCAAGCGGGTGTGCATCGCCGGCGCCAGCTACGGCGGCTACGCCACGCTGATGGGACTGATCAACGATCCCGACCTCTACAAGTGCGGCATCGACTGGGCCGGCGTCACCGACATCAACCTGCTGTACGACGGCCACTGGAACTTCACCTCCGACCTGCCGGACGGCTGGAAGCAATACGGCATGCCGTCGCTGGTGGGCGACCAGGTCAAGGATGCCGAACAGCTGAAGGCCACCTCGCCGCTGCTGCAGGCGGCGCGCATCAAGCAGCCGCTGCTGCTGGCCTACGGCGGCGCCGACCAGCGCGTGCCGCTGCCGCACGGCACCAAGTTCTACAACGCCGTCAAGGAAACCAACCCCGACGTCGAATGGATCGAATACGAGGAGGAAGGCCACGGCTGGGCGCTGCCGAAGAACCGCGTCGACTTCTGGAGCCGCGTCGAGAAATTCCTCGACAAGCACATCGGCGCGCACTGAAACTCGCGCTATAGTCTGGGGTTGGTGAGTCAACTGGGGGAGCGCACATGTCGTCGGGAAAAATTCTGGTCGCACAGGGAGGCGGTCCCACCGCCGTCATCAACCAGTCGCTGGCGGGCGTGGTGCTGGAGGCGCGGCGCTTCCGCCACTGCAGCCACGTCTACGGCGCCATGCACGGCGTGCGCGGCATCATCAACGAAGACCTGGTCGACCTGACCCGCGAGACCAGCCACAACCTGGAACTGGTGGCGGCCACGCCGTCGTCGGCGCTGGGCTCGACCCGCGACAAGCCGGACTTGCCGTATTGCGAAGAAATCTTCAAGGTACTGCGCGCGCACGAGATCGAGCAGTTCTACTACATCGGCGGCAACGACTCATCGGACACGGTGCGCATCGTCAGCGAGCAGGCGCAGGCGGCCGGCTACCCGCTGCGCTGCATCCACATCCCCAAGACCATCGACAACGACCTGGTCGGCAACGACCACACGCCGGGCTTCCCGTCGGCGGCGCGCTTCGTCGCGCAAGCCTTCGCCGGCGCCAACCTGGACAACGCCGCGCTGCCGGGCGTCTACGTCGGCGTGGTGATGGGGCGGCACGCCGGCTTCCTGACCGCCGCCGCCGCGCTGGGCAAGAAGTTCGACGACGACGGCCCGCACCTGATCTACCTGCCGGAGCGGGTGTTCTCGCTGGATCAATTCCTGGCCGACGTCAAGGCGGTGTACGAGCGCTACGGGCGCTGCGTGATCGCGGTGTCGGAAGGCATCCACGACGCCTCGGGCGAGGCGATCGCCTCGCTGCTGGCCAAGGAAGTCGAGCGTGACGCGCACGGCAACGTGCAGCTGTCGGGCACCGGCGCGCTGGCCGACCTGCTGTGCGACGAGATCAAGGCCAGGCTCGGCATCAAGCGCGTGCGCGGCGACACCTTCGGCTATCTGCAGCGCTCCTTCATCGGCTGCGTCTCGGACGTCGACCAGCGCGAGGCGCGCGAAGTGGGCGAAAAGGCGGTGCAGTTCGCCATGTGGGGCGACCGCGACGGCTCGGTGGCGATCCGGCGCAACGGCTACTACTCGGTCGACTACCAGCTGCAGGCGCTGGCAGATGTGGCCGGCAAGACGCGCGTCATGGAGGACGAGTTCATCAGCGCCAGCGGCACCGACGTCACCGACGCCTTCCGCCTGTACCTGCGGCCGCTGCTGGGCTCCGGCATGCCGGACGCGTTCCGTCTGCGTCCGGCGCCGGTGGACAAGATCCTCAACAAATAACGCCGCCTACTTGGCCTTGTACTCGGCGGTAGCGCGGCCGAGGTTGGTCTCGACATCGCCCGGCGTCTGCATGCCGCGCTTGACCAGCGCTTGCAGGCGCTGCTGCGTGCCGGGCCGCTGCACCGAGCTGATGAAGGCATCCCAGCCCACCTGCATTTCCGCGTCCGGCGGCAGGCTGGCGACATCGACCAGCTTCTTGATGTCGACCACGGTCTGGTGCTCGAACGAGGCGATGCGGCGCGCCATGGCATCGACGAAGCCGTCCAGCTCGGCGTCGGGGATGGCGCGGTTGACGTAGCCGTAGCGTTCGGCCAGGTCGCCGTTGATGTCCTCGCCGGCGACCAGGATTTCCATCGCGCGGCCCCGGCCGGTCAGGCGCGGCAGGCGCGACATCGGGCCGCCGCCGGGCACCATGCCGGCGCCGACTTCGAATTGCGACAGCACGCCCTTCTCGCGGCTGATGAAACGCATGTCGGCCGCCAGCGCCAGCTCGCTGCCGATGCCGCTGGCGCGGCCGCGAATCGAGACGATGCTGATCACCGGCAGGCGGGCGATGCGCACCATCAGGTCCGGCACCGGGTGCATGCCGGTCGGGCCCGGCTTCATGCCGGTCGACTCCTCCAGCGGTTTCAGCAAATCGTAGTGGGCCATGAAATTGCCCGCCACATTGCTGTCGAAGACCACCACTTGCACCTGCTTGTCGGACTCGATCAGATCGACGATCTTGACCAGTTCGCGCACCTCGGCCGGGCCGACGATGTTCAGCGGCGGGCTGGCGAACGTCACCTTCCAGTAAGACGGTGTAACGCGCGTCAGGTGGATTTTCGCGTCCGGCGCCTCGGCGGCGATGGCGGCGGTGGGCGCGGCGTGCGCGGTGGCGGCGATGCCGGCCATGGCCGCGGTCAGCGCGACGGCGGCGGCGATGCGTTTCAATGCGATGTTCATGGTGGTCTCCTTGCTGACGGGTTAGTGGGCCAGGCGGGCGCCGGCGGCGCGCACGCGTTCGCCGAAGGCGCGGGCGGTGGCCAGGTCGCCGGCCGGGATTTCATCGACCGACGCGTCGGACGGCGAGGCGGTGGCCAGGCCGGCGAACGACGACAGGTAGTTGATGTCGTCGCGGTGCGCGCTCTTGGCGTTGCTCGGCATCAGGCCGGTGCCGGCCCACAACATGCCGTGCTGCTGCGCCAGCGTGAACAGCGTGTACAGCGTGGTCTGCTTGTCGCCGTTGACGGAGGCCGAGTTGGTGAAGGCCGCGCCGAGCTTGTCCTTCCAGCCCTGCTTGAACCAGACCGCCGCGCTGGCGTCGGCGAAGCGCTTGAACTGCCAGCTGACGTTGCCCATATAGGTCGGGCTGCCGAAGATGATGGTGTCGGCCGCAGCCAGCTGGTCCCAGCCGCCCTCCGGCAGGTTGCCTTCGGCGTCGATGGCCAGCAGCGTGCCGCCGCTGCCTGCGGCGACCGCTTCGGCGATTTTCGAGGTGTGGCCGTAGCCGCTGTGATAAACGATAACGATATTCGAACTCATGGTGTTCTCCTGAAAGAAACTGCGTATGAAATTCATCAGCATGGCGCGCACCGCGCTCACGCCGCCGCGCCGTACTGGCGCAAAGCGAGTTGCAACTGGCCGTCGAGCCGGTCGGCGGGGGCGTAGCCCGGGCTGATCTCGACCACCTTGCCGTCGACCTCCAGCAGCAGCGCCGGGAAGCTGCGGATGCCCATGGCGCGCACCTGGGCGAACTCGGCGGCGGTGGCGGCGATGGTGGCCTGGCTGTCCCACTCGGCGCGCAGGGCGCTGGCCGGGAAGACCAGACCTTGCAGCGCCAGCGCCTTGACGCCGACCTGGGCCAGCACATCGCCGTCGGTCGTGTCGAGGCCGTCGACGTAGAAGGCGCGTTGCAGCGCGCGGAACACGGCCAACTGATCGGCGGCCGGCGCCAGGCGGTGCGCGGCGACGACGGCGCGGCAGATCGGCTCGGTGTCGTAGACGAAGTTCTGGCGGGCCATGAAGGCGTCGCGGTTGAACGGCAGGCCGCTGGCCTGTTCCACCCGTTCCCAGTGGGCGAGGCGGAACTGCTTGCCGCTCTCGTCGAGCAGGTCGGTGGCGCCGGCGCGCACGCCGCCGACCAGGATTTGCAGCGGCAGCTGCGGGTGGCGGGCCATCAGTTCGGTCAATTCCTTGCCGAAGCCGTAGCACCACGAGCACATCGGATCGCCGGCGAAGATCAGCTTCATGATCACACCTTGGCTTTGGCGGCGGCCTGGCGGGCGCGCATCGTGGTGACGTTCTCGCGGTTGACGCCCCAGTTGTCGGTCTCGACTTCATCGATGATGACGAAAGTGGTGGCCGGATCCTTGTTCAGCACGCGGCTCAGCAGGTCGGTGGCGCCCTCGATCAGTTCCAGCTTCTGTTCAGGGGTAACGCCTTCGTTGGTGACGCGGATATTTACGTATGGCATGGTGTTGCTCCTTCTGCGGTTGGGGTTGGTATGAATCCACTATACTTATTCCGCAGCGAGCAATAAATGAGGCGCACGTCAACTTACTTGATACACCATGTAACTCCGGGGTCAGTTCCAAAAACTGGACACGGGCTCTACAGTAGCGCCGGAAGCAGCGGCGCGATGGTGCCGTCGGACGGCAGCGGCGCCAGCCCGAGCAGGCGCATCAGCAGTGGGTAGACGTCGACATTGTCGAACGCCGGCAGCACCACGCCGCTGCGAATGGCCGGCCCGGCCGCGATGAAGGTGGCGGCCATGTCGGGCGCGGCGTTGTCGTAGCCGTGCGCGCCGCCCTTGATGCGCGCCGCGCCCTTGTCGTCGAACGCCACCACCCAGCCCGGATCGGCCAGGCACAGGAAGGCCGGCACCCGCGCGTTGCCGCCGTACGCCAGCCGTGCCGGGATCTCGCCCTTGCGCCAGCACTGCAGGTGCTCATGCCGTTTCAGCAGCGCGTCGGCCAGGGCCGCGTCCTGCCCCGGCATCGGTTCCAGCGCCGCGTATGGATACGCGCCGCTGCCCGCCGGTCGATAACTGCCCTGCGGCGCCAGCCGGTCCATGCGGATCACGCGCTCGGTGCTCAGCGGCGCCATGCCGTGGTCGGAGACGATCACGATGTTGGCGTCGATCTTGCGCCGCTTGAGTCCCTCCAGCAAGCGCCCCACCGCCTGGTCGACATGGGCGACCGCCTGTGTGGTGGCGTCGGCAGCCGGACCGGCATCGTGGCCGGCGTGGTCGACCTCGTCGAAATACAGTGTGAAGAAGCCGTAGGCCTGATCCGCCGGCCGGTCCAGCCACGACAGCAGGGTATCGACGCGCTCGGCGGCCGGCAGCTGGCCGTCGAAGCGCGGCGCGACGGCGGGCCGCACGCCGTGGATCGCCGCCTCCGAGCCCGGCCAGAACATGGTGCCGCTGCGGATGCCGTGCAGCGCGGCCGTCACCCAGACCGGTTCGGCCTGGTCCCACCAGCGGCGGTCGGTGACGGCGGCCGTGTTGCTCAGGGTGAAGCGCACGTCCGGGATCGCCGCGTCGGTCATGGTGTTGTCGACGATGCCGTGGTGGTCGGGCCGCAGCCCGGTGACCAGCGTGTAGTGGTTGGGAAAAGTCACCGACGGGAACGACGGCCGCATCGCCACGGCGCGCGCGCCCTCTGCGGCCAGGCGGTTCAGGTTGGGGGTGACGCCGCGCTCCAGGTAATCGGGACGGAAGCCATCCAGCGACACCAGGATCAGCGGCGGCGCGGCGCTGGCCGAAGCGCACACGGCGGCCAGCATCAGCAGGCAGCCCAGTTTTTTCAGATAGGTCATGCGGGTATCGTCGTTTGAAAACCCGCGAGTATGACGCCCGCTGATGACACAGGCATGAAAAGTTGGGCTGTTTCGCTCAGGCTGCGTCCACCTGCGACAGACGCGCGAAAGGCCGCACCGACGCCGGATCGACCTTTTGCCGTGCCTGCATCAAGCTATGTGCCGCCTGCATGGCCATCCACGATTCTGCTGAGCGGTCAAACGCCAGCTCAAGCCGCACGGCCATCTCCGCCGTCAGGTCCATCTCTTCCGCAAGCAGATGCTCGACCTCTTGCAATGGCAAGCCTAACCCTTCAGCCAAGGCCGCTGGACTAATCTTGTTTGGTTCGACATAGGACAGAGTCAGATATTCCCCGGGATGCATAGTAATCACATCAGCCTCCAGCGCTGCCAAATAATCGTTCCTCACCTCATTCATTCGGGCTGCAACAACGCATGGATCGAGTCATTGCAATACTGGATGCGAGTAACTCCATACGCCCCAATTAAAAAAGCGGACGGCGCCAGGGCGCGGTCCGCTTTTGCCAAGCAGCGAACGCTTAGACGACGATGGTCTGGTGCTCGTCGCCGACGCGGGCGCGGATCTTGCCGATGGTGTAGACGATCTCGCCGGCTTCTTCCAGTTGCTCGATCGCGGCGGCCGCGTTCTCTTGCGAGACGATCACCGTCATGCCGATGCCGCAGTTGAACACGCGGTGCATTTCGGCGTCGGCCACGCCGCCGTGCTGCTGCAGCCAGGTGAACAGCGGCGGCAGGGTCCAGCCCTTCGAGTCCAGCTCGGCCACCAGGCCGGGCTGCAGCACGCGCGGGATGTTCTCGACCAGGCCGCCGCCGGTGATGTGCACCATGCCCTTGACTTCCATCGCGTCCATCAGCGCCAGCAGCGGCTTGACGTAGATGCGGGTCGGCTGCATCAGCACGTCGGCCAGCTTGCGGCCGTGGAAGTCGCCCTCCAGGTCCGGCTTGGCCACTTCGATGATCTTGCGCACCAGCGAGTAACCGTTCGAATGCACGCCCGACGAGGCCAGGCCCAGGATCACGTCGCCCGGCGCGATCTTGGTGCCGTCGATGATCTTGGATTTTTCCACCGCGCCGACCGCGAAACCGGCCAGGTCGTATTCGCCGGCCGGGTACATCGACGGCATTTCCGCCGTCTCGCCGCCGATCAGCGCGCAGCCGGCCTGTTCGCAACCTTGGGCGATGCCCTTGATGACGTCGGTGGCGATCGCCACGTCCAGCTTCCCGCAGGCGAAGTAGTCGAGGAAGAACAGCGGCTCGGCGCCCTGCACCAGGATGTCGTTGACGCTCATGGCCACCAGGTCGATGCCGACCGTGTCATGGCGGTTCAGTTCGAAGGCCAGCTTCAGCTTGGTGCCCACGCCGTCGGTGCCGGACACCAGCACCGGCTCCTTGTACTTCTTGCTGATCTCGAACATGGCGCCGAAACCGCCCAGGCCGCCCATGACGCCTTCGCGCAGGGTGCGCTTGGCAAAAGGCTTGATCGCTTCGACTAAAGCGTCGCCCGCGTCGATATCGACGCCGGCGTCACGGTAGGACAGGGAAACATTAGAAGTTTGGCTCATGGTGTATTTCGCAGCGGAGGCGGTAAAATAGAAGGCGGAGACCGAAATCAGGCCGGTCAATCCGCTATTTTATCAAAATGCCCCGTCCAACAGCCGTTTTTAACCATCTAAATCACACTTCATGCCATTTCCCCTCTCGGTAGAGCAAAAGCAGACGGCATTCTGGGTGGCGGTATGGGCGGCGTTTTTGTTCCTCCTGATCACCCTCGGACCGGTGCTGACGCCCTTCTTGGCGGCCGCGATCTTCGCCTACGCGCTCAATCCGGGCGTCGACCGGCTCGACCGGCTGCGCTGGCGCCGCGTCGGCATGCCGCGCGCGCTGTCGGTGGTGATCGTGGTGGTGCTGTTCTTCGCCGCCATCACGGCGATGGTGCTGATCGTGGTGCCGGTGTTGCAGAAGGAAATTCCGCTGTTGCAGGCGCAGATCCCGGCCTTCCTGGCCAAGACCAACGACCTGCTGGCGCCGAAGCTGCAGGAACTGGGCGTCAAGGTGCGCCTCGACAGCGCCGGCATCAAGCAGCTGGCCTCGGAGCAGATGGCCGCCTCGGGCGACGCCATCTGGAGCGCCGTGCTCAATTCCGCCCGCGTCGGCGGCACCGCGGTGCTGGGCTGGATCGCCACGCTGGTGCTGATCCCGGTGGTGCTGTTCTACCTGCTACTGGACTGGCACCAGATGCTGGCCCGTATCGCCGGCTGTGTGCCGCGCCGCTGGATCGAGGCGACCATGGCGATGGCGCGCGAGGTCGACACCCTGCTGGCCCAGTACCTGCGCGGCCAGTTGCTGGTGATGCTGGTGCTGGCCGTGTACTACTCGGTGGCGCTGGCCATCGCCGGCTTCGACGTCGCGCTGCCGGTCGGGATCATCACCGGCCTGCTGGTGTTCATCCCCTACCTCGGTTTCGGCCTCGGGCTGGTGCTGGCGCTGATCTCGGCGGTGCTGCAGTTCACCGACTGGAGCGGCGTGATCGCCGTGGCCATCATCTACGGCGCCGGCCAGGTGCTTGAGGGATTCTTCCTCACCCCGCGCCTGGTGGGCGAGCGTATCGGCCTCAATCCGCTGGCCGTGATCTTCGCCTTGCTGGCCTTCGGCCAGCTGTTCGGCTTCGTCGGCGTGCTGCTCGCCTTGCCCGCTTCTGCGGTGCTGATGGTGGCATTTAAGCACTTGCGTCGCCACTACCTGAGCAGCAGCTTCTATAATGCGTGACGTGGAACTCAAAACCGTTATGCAAAAGATCACAATCAGGCGAACGCCATGAAACAACTGGTGCTCGATTTAGGCGCGGACCAGGCGCACAGCCTCGCATCGTTCGAGGTGGGACAGAATGCCGAAGCGGCAGCGCTGATGGCGCAGTTCGCCGACCGTTCGTCGCGCGAGCATTTCGCCTACCTGTGGGGCGCGGGCGGGGTCGGCAAGACCCATCTGCTGAAAGCCCTGGCCAGCGCCGGCGCCGAGGCGGAGCAGGCGCGCGCGCGCTACATCTCGCCGTTTTCGATCGAATCGGAGTTCGTCTACTCGCCGGAAGTGGACCTGTACCTGCTCGACGACTGCGAAAAACTGTCGCCGCTGGCGCAGATCGACGCCTTCGCCCTGTTCAACGAGATCCGCGCCAACAACGCCTTCATGGTGTGCAGCGGCGCCGTCGCGCCGGCCGTGCTGCCGGTGCGCGAAGACCTGCGCACCCGCATGGGCTGGGGCCTGATCTACCAGATCCACGGCCTGAGCGACGACGAAAAGGTGGCCGCGCTGACCGCCGCCGCCACCGCCCGTGGTTTGACGCTGTCGCCGGGCGTGATACCCTACCTGCTGTCCCACTTCCAGCGCGACATGCGGTCGTTGTCGACCATGCTCGACTCGCTGGACCAGTATTCCCTTGAAACCCAACGCCCGATCACCCTGCCGCTGTTGCGCGAGTGGCTGCAGGCGGAAGCGAAAGAATGATGACGTCCGCATGAACCTAGCCTTATTTGACCTCGACCACACGCTGCTGCCGATCGACTCCGACCACGAGTGGGGGCAGTTCCTGGTGCGCATCGGCGCCGTGGATGCCGCCAGCTTCGCCCGCCGCAACGACGCATTCTTCGCCCAGTACCAGGCCGGCACGCTGGACCCGGTCGAATACCTGGAGTTCGCGCTCGGCACCCTGGCCGGCTTCCCGCGCGCCAAATTGGACCAGATGCACGCGCAGTACATGCAGGAAGTGGTGCTGCCGGCGATTCGCCCTTCGGCGCGCGCGCTGCTGCAAAAGCACCTCGACGCCGGCGACCTGGTGGCCATCGTCACCGCCACCAACCACTTCGTCACCGCGCCGATCGCCAGGGCCTTGGGCGTGCAGCACCTGATCGCGGCCATGCCGGAGCTTGATGCCGACGGCAACATCACCGGCAAGCTGCTCGGCACCCCGACCCAGGGGCCGGGCAAGATCGTCCACACCCAGGCCTGGCTGGCGGCGATGGACAAAAAGCTGGAGGACTTCGACAGCGTCCACTTCTACAGCGACTCGCACAATGACCTGCCGCTGATGTCCATCGTCAGCCATCCGGTCGCCACCAATCCGAACGCTCAACTGAAAACGCACGCCGCCGCGCATGGCTGGCCATTAATTGACCTATTCAATGATTAAGAAACTGATCCGCAAAATCCTGGGCACCAAAGACAAAAGCGTACGCGATACCAATACGCCGGTGGTGCTCGGCCCGGAGGCCCACGGCATCGACCCGCGCCTGCTGTCGAACAACGCGGTGCGCGTCACCAGCACCCTGCAGGAAGCCGGCTACGAAGCCTTCGTCGTCGGCGGCGCCGTGCGCGACCTGCTGCTGGGGGTGAAGCCGAAAGACTTCGACATCGCCACCAACGCCACGCCGGAGCAGGTCAAGCGCCTGTTCCGCCGCGCCTTCATCATCGGCAAGCGCTTCCAGATCGTGCACGTGATGTTCGGCCAGGACCTGCTGGAGGTGACCACCTTCCGCGGCACCACCTTGGACAGCGCGCCGAAGGATGAACACGGCCGCGTCCTGCGCGACAACACCTTCGGCTCGCAGGCGGAGGACGCCGTGCGGCGCGACTTCACCATCAACGCCATGTACTACAACCCGGCCAACCAGCAGGTGCTGGACTACCACGGCGGCGTCGAGGACATCCGCGCCAAGACGCTGCGCATCATCGGCCAGCCGGAAGCGCGCTACCGCGAAGACCCGGTGCGCATGCTGCGCGTGGTGCGCTTCGCCGCCAAGCTGTCGTTCACCATCGAACCGGCCACCGGCGCGCCGATCGCCATCATGGCGCCGCTGATCAACAACGTGCCGGCCGCGCGCGTATTCGACGAAATGCTCAAGCTCCTGATGAGCGGCCACGCGCTGGCCTGCCTGCAGCAGCTGCGCAAGGAAGGCCTGCATCACGGCCTGCTGCCGCTGCTGGACGTGGTGCTGGAGCAGCCGCTGGGCGTCAAGTTCGTGACGCTGGCGCTGGCCTCGACCGACGCCCGCATCCACGCCGGCAAGACGGTGTCGCCGGGCTTCCTGTTCGCGTCCCTGCTGTGGCACCAGGTGCTGGAGAAGTGGACCGCCTACCGCGCCGCCGGCGAGCAGACCATCCCGGCGCTGCACCTGGCCGCCGACGACGTGCTCGATTCGCAGACCGAGAAGCTGGCCTTGCAGCGCAAGATCGGCTCCGACATGCGCGACATCTGGTCGATGCAGCCGCGCTTCGAGCGCCGCACCGGCAAGTCGCCGCACAAGCTGCTGGAGCACCTGCGCTTCCGCGCCGGCTACGATTTCCTGCTGCTGCGCTGCGCCTCCGGCGAGATCGACGCCGAACTCGGCGAATGGTGGACCGCCTTCTATGAAGGCGACGAAGCCACGCGCGAAGACCTGATCGCCTCGGCCAACCAGCCGGCGGCCGCCGCCGGCGCCAAGCGCAAACGCGGCCCGCGCCGTGGTCCGCGCAAAGGCGCGGGCGAAGGCTCCTCGGGTTCCGACGCCGGCCATGGCGGCGGCGACGGCGGCAACGCCGACTAGGCTGCACGCACCCGCATCATGAACACGCCGATCTCCGCGGGCCTCGCGCCCGCAACGCCGCAAGATGAGCGGGCGCCGTTCGCCTTCACCATCGCCTACATCGGCATCGGCGCCAATCTCGGCGACGCGCGCGCCAACGTGGCCGACGCGCTGGAACGCCTGCGACGCCTGCCCGGCTGCACGCTGATGGCCGCATCCAGCATGTACCGCACCGCGCCGATCGATTCCAGCGGCGACGACTACATCAACGCCGTCGCCCGCATCGCCACCACCCTGGACGCGGAAGCCTTGCTGCAAGCGCTGCACGGCATCGAGCAGGCGCACGGCCGCGAACGGCCTTACCATAACGCGCCACGCACGCTGGATCTCGACCTGCTGCTGTACGGCGATGCGATCATCGCCAGCCCGACGCTGACGGTGCCGCATCCGCGCATGACGGAGCGCGCCTTCGTGCTGGTGCCGTTGCTGGAGCTGGCGCCATCGATTCATATTCCGGGACGCGGGGCGGCGCAACAGTACGCCGCCGGCGTCGCCGGCCAGGGCATCAGCCCGATCTGATCACAACACTAAAGGAACCATCATGTCTGGTTATTTGCAAGGAAACGAACTGGCAGCAGGCCAAACGCCCGCAGCCACCACGCCTGCACCGGCCAAGTCGGCCGCCACCAAGGCAGTCACCATCCCGACGCTGAACGCGCGCCGCGCCGCCGGTGAAAAGATCACCATGTTGACCTGCTACGACGCCAGCTTCGCCTCGCTGATGGACCGCTGCGGCGTAGAGATGCTGCTGATCGGCGACTCGCTTGGCATGGTCTGCAACGGCCACCAATCGACGCTGCCGGTGACGGTGGCCGAAGTGGCCTACCACACCGCCGCCGTCGCGCGCGGCAGCAAGTCGGCGCTGATCGTCGCCGACCTGCCGTTCGGGGCCTACGGCACGCCGGAAACCGCGTACGCCAACGCGGTGCAGCTGATGCAGGCCGGCGCCCACATGGTCAAGCTGGAAGGCGGCGCATGGCTGGCCGACACCGTGCGCTTCCTGACCGACCGCGCCGTCCCGGTCTGCGCCCACCTCGGCCTGACGCCGCAATCGGTTCACCAGCTGGGCGGCTACAAGGTCCAGGGCAAGACCACCGAAAGCGCCGACCTGCTGAAAGCCGACGCGCTGAAGATGCAGGCGGCCGGCGCCACGGTGCTGGTGCTGGAGGCCATCCCTTCGCAGCTGGGCAAGGAAGTCACCGACCTGCTGGCGATACCGACCATCGGCATCGGCGCGGGTCCGGACTGCTCCGGCCAGGTGCTGGTGATGCACGACCTGCTAGGCGTGTTCCCGGGCCGCAAAGCGCGTTTCGTCAAAAACTTCATGGAAGGCCAGACCAGCATCGACGCCGCCATCACTGCCTACGTCACCGCCGTCAAGGACGGCAGCTTCCCGGCGCTGGAGCACTGCTTCTAAGTTGGATGCCGTACAGAGGGAAGCCGCGTCCAGGTCTAATCTGGGCGCAGGCTCCCCTTATTAGGACTACGGCATGAACAGCAACGATCAACTCAATATCAACACGCTGCGTTTCCTCAGCGTCGACATGGTTCAAAAGGCCAACAGCGGCCACCCCGGCCTGCCGCTTGGCGCCGCCCCCATGGCCTACGTGCTGTGGACGCGCTTCCTCAAACACCATCCCGCCAATCCGCACTGGTTCGACCGCGACCGCTTCGTGCTGTCGGCCGGCCACGGCTCGGCGCTGCTTTACAGCCTGCTGCACCTGAGCGGCTACGACCTGCCTTTGGCCCAGCTGCAGCAGTTCCGCCAGTGGCACAGCATCACGCCCGGCCATCCTGAGCGCGGCGTCACGCCAGGCGTCGAGATCACCACCGGGCCGCTGGGCCAGGGCTTCGCCAACGGCGTCGGCATGGCGATCGCGGAAGCGAATCTCGCAGCGCGCTACAACCGGCCGGGCCACAACATCATCGACCACCACACCTACGGCATCGTCAGCGACGGCGATCTGATGGAAGGCATTGCGTCGGAGGCGGCGTCGCTGGCGGGCCACCTCAAGCTGGGCAAGCTGATTTACCTGTACGACGACAACGAGGTCACGCTGTCGGCCGGCAGCGACATGACCTTCAGCGAAGACCGCGCCGCGCGCTTCGCCGCCTACGGCTGGCAGACGCTGACGGTATCGGATGCCAACAACGTCGAGGCCATCGAACAGGCGCTGGCGACCGCGCGCGCCGAAGTGCACAAGCCATCGCTGATCCTGGTGCGCAGCCATCTCGGCTTCGGTTCGCCCAACAAGCAGGACAAGATCGACGCCCACGGCTCGCCGCTGGGCGCCGACGAGGTGGCGCTGACCAAGCGCGCGCTGGGTTGGCCGGAGCAGCCGGCGTTCCTGATTCCCGACGAAGCGCGCGCGGCGTTCATGACCGCCGGCGCGCATGGCGGACACAATGAAGCCGAATGGCGCGACCGGCTGGACGCCTACGCGCAAGCCTTCCCCGATCTGGCGCGCGAATTGACGCTGCTGATGAAGGGCGGCACCGACGGCCTGCCGGAAGGCTGGGACGCCGACATCCCGGTGTTCCCGGCAGACGCCAAGGGCGTGGCCACGCGCACCGCAGCCGGCAAGGTGGCCAACGCCATCGCGGCCAGGCTGCCGGCGCTGATCGGCGGCTCGGCCGATCTCGATCCATCGACCTTCACCGCGTTGAAGGACTTCGGCGACTTCCAGCCCGACGGCATGGACGACAGCACCGGCGACCGCCAGGGCTCGAACGGCGGCGGCTGGAGCCGCGCGGGCCGCAACCTGCACTTCGGCGTGCGCGAACATGCGATGGCGGCGATCAGCAACGGCATCGCCGCGCACGGCGGCGCGATTCCGTTCAACGCCACCTTCTTCGTTTTCTCCGATTATCTGCGGCCGGCGCTACGGCTGTCGGCGATGATGGGATTGCAGGTGGTGTACGTGTTCACCCACGACAGCATCGCCCTCGGCGAGGACGGCGCCACGCACCAGCCGATCGAACACCTGGCCAGCCTGCGCGCGATACCGGGCCTTGTGGTGATCCGTCCGGCCGACGCCAACGAAACGGCCGAGGCGTGGCGCGTTGCCGTGCAGTCCGCCGGACGCCCGGTGGCGCTGGTGCTGACACGCCAGCATGTGCCGACGCTGGACCGCACACAATATGCGCCGGCCGATGGCCTGCGTCGCGGCGGCTATGTGCTCAGCGAGGCCGACGGCGGCGAACCGCAACTGGTGCTGATCGCCACCGGCTCCGAAGTTGGCCTGGCGCTGCAGGCGCAAACGGCACTACGCGAGCAGAACGTCCGCGCGCGCGTGGTGTCGATGCCGAGCTGGGAATTGTTCGACGAACAGCCGCAGGAATACCGCGACCAGGTGCTGCCGCCATCGCTGACGGCGCGGCTGGCCATTGAAGCGGGCATCGCGCAGGGCTGGCACCGCTACGTCGGCGACCGCGGCGACGTGCTGTCGGTGGAGAGCTTCGGCGCCTCGGCGCCCGGCGACAAGCTGCTGCGCGAATTCGGCTACAGCATGGAAAACGTCTGCCTGCGGGCGCAGGCAGTACTGGGCAAGAACTAGGTTACGTGGTCGCGCTCTTTTGCGCGATCACGTCCAGCAGCTGCTTCCACGACTTGCTGAACGCCTCGGCGCCCTCGCCTTGCAACTGCAGCGCGAGGGCATCGGTATCGATTCCTGCGTCGGCGAACTGCTTCAGCACCTTGGCCGCATCGCCCCCGTCGGTCGGCATGCTGCCATTGACTACGCCATGATCGGCGAAAGCCAGCAGTGTTTTCTCCGGCACGGTGTTGATGGTGTTCGGCGCCGTCAGCGATTGCACGTACAGGATGTCCGACGCCGCCGGATCCTTGGTGCCGGTACTGGCCCACAGCAGCCGCTGCGGCAGCGCACCCTGCTCCGCCAGATGCTTCCAGCGCTGCGACGCCAGCAATTCACGATAGGCCGCATAGGTATCGCCCGCGATCGCGATGCCCAATTTGTTCTTCAACTCGGCCGGCACCTTGTCCTTGATCGCCGCATCCCAGCGGCTGACAAAAAGCGACGCAACCGATGCCACTTTGGGATCCAGCCCCTGCTCGAGGCGCCGCTCGATGCCACGCATATAAGCCTCCGCAGCAGCCAGATACTGCTGACACGAAAACAGCAGCGTCACATTCACCGGTATGCCGGCAAAGATCGCCTCCTCGATCGCCTTCACCCCCTCCGGCGTGCCGGGGATCTTGATGAAGGCGTTCGGCCGTTGCAGCTTCTGGTGCAGCGTCTTCGCCTCCGCCAGCGTCCCATCGGCATCGTGCACCAGCAGCGGCGACACCTCCATCGACACCCAGCCCTCCAGGCCATGCGTCTCCAGGTGCATCGGCAGGAAAAGGTCTGCGGCCGCGCGCAGGTCTTCCAGCGCCAGCTCCAGGAACAACGCCTCGCCCTTCAGGCCGGACGCGCTCTTGGTGCGAATCGCCTCATCGTAAAAATCGGCGCCGTGGATAGCCGCCTCGAAGATGCTCGGGTTGGACGTCAGCCCTTTCAAATCATAGTCCTGGATATACTTTTGCAGGGTGCCGCTGGTGAGCAGTCCGCGCGTGATATTGTCCAGCCAAAGACTTTGTCCCATTTCATACAAGCGCATTGCGGGGTTCATGATATAGCCTCCTTCTCCTGGCCTGTAAAGGCCGATAAGTCGTATTGAAGTAAATCGCCGAGGCGCTCGACCGTCATATCCGGCACGGCGTAGCTGGCGACATCGGGGGCGAAAGCGTAATGGCCCTGACGCGGAAACACTGTGGTCAACCGCTCGCCCCAGCCCTTTTTCATCGCGTCCAGGATGCGGACTTTATCGTCCACCATCACGTAATGGCGCGCCGGATAGGCCAGCTCGATCTGATCGAGCATGGTCTCCTTGTGGATGTAGATCAGCACCCGTTCCTCGACCGCATCCCACAGTCCGGAATACTCGACCTTACGCGGCTGGAACACCACGTCGCCATCCGACAGAATCACCACCTTGCCCCACTGCCGCAGATGCCTGATGACCTCCAGCGCCTGCGGATACAGGCGGTCGGCGAAGCGGTAGTTCATCAGCCAGCCCGCCATCAGCAAGAGCTTCGGATCGTTCATCGCATCCAGGCGGTAACGCTGCAGCGCACCGAGATAATCGGCGTAGCCCAGATCCGCGAACAGCGTGTTGTAGATGCTCCAGTAACGGTCGCAGGCCTCGGTGCCGAATTCCTTGATCAGGTGTTCGCGCAAATCCCGCTGCACGCGGTCGTTGTCCAGCAGGGTATTGTCGACGTCGATCAGGAACACGATATCGTCGCTCATGACGGCGCGCCTTATTTGGCGGGCTTTTCGGCGTGCCCGCCGAAGCCCGCGCGCATCGCCGACAGCACCTTGCCGGAGAAATCGCCATTGCCGCGCGAGCTGAAACGCTGGAACAGCGCCGCGCTCAGTACCGGCACCGGCACGCCCTCGTCCACGGCCGCGTTGATGGTCCAGCGACCTTCGCCGGAATCGGACACGCGGCCGGCATACGAATCCAGATGCGGATCCTGCAGCAGTGCGTCGGCCGTCAGGTCCAGCAGCCAGGAGCTGATCACGCTGCCGCGCCGCCAGACCTCGGCGATCTCGCCCAGGTCCAGGTCATACTGGTAATGCTCGGGATTGCGCAACGGCGTGGTCTCGGCATCGACCTCGTGTTCCAGCTTGCCGACATTGGCGTTGCGCAGGATGTTCAAGCCCTCCGCGTAGGCGGCCATGATGCCGTACTCGATGCCGTTGTGGACCATCTTGACGAAGTGGCCGGCGCCGTTAGGGCCGCAATGCAGGAAGCCGCGCTCCGCGCTGCTGCCAGGCTTGTCGCGTCCCGGCGTCGGCGTGGCGGCGGCGTGGCCTGGCGCCAGCGTCACGAACAACGGCGTCAGATTGTTGACGATATCCTTCTCGCCGCCGATCATCAGGCAGTAGCCGCGTTCCAGTCCGTGCGTACCGCCGCTGGTGCCGACGTCGACGTAATGCAGCTGCAGCTCCTTGAGCTGCGCGCCGCGCCGGATGTCATCCTGATAGTGCGAATTGCCGCCGTCGATGATGATATCGCCCGGCGACAGCAGCGGCTTGAGCGCATCCAGCGTGGAATCGACCGAAGCCGCCGGCACCATCAGCCACAGCACGCGCGGCGTCTTCAGCTTCTCCACCATGTCCTCCAGCGACGAGGCGCCGGTCACGCCCTCGCGCAGCACCGCGTTGACGGTCTCCGCGTGGCGGGCATACGCCACGCATTGATGTCCATCCCGCGCCAGGCGCCAAACCATATTGGCGCCCATGCGCCCCAGCCCTATCATGCCGATCTGCATATCGATATCCCTTAGTTTTCAAAGGCGCGCGCCGGACCCGGTGCCGGCGGGCGCAATTGAAAGTGTAGGCTTGGGTATCGGTCCCTTCGGTTCGCTGGGACACATAGCAGGGTCAGATTTGTATCGGGATTGTTTCCACAATTTCGCCGAGACAATCATTGAACACCTGTAGGAACAAGGCGATATCAGTCTCGCCGGTCTCCGGGCAGACCAGCAGCATATTGTGGAAGGGCGTAATCAGCAGGCCACGGTTGAGCAGGTAGAGGTGGATGATCTGTTCCAGTTCGCTATCCAGTACGGCCTGCGCTTCGGTGCCGTTGCGCGGCGCGGCCGGCGCGAACTGGAATTCGGTGCGGGCGCCGACCTGGGTCACGCACCACGGCAGCTTGTGGCGCGCGATCACGGCACGCAGGCCCTCCGCCAGCCGCGTCGCCAGCGCGAAGATGTGATGGTAGGCCTGCTCCGTCATCACCTGCTCCAGATTGGCGCGCATCGCGGCCATCGCGAACATGTTGGCGCTGAGCGTGGTGCCGATGCCGGAATGGCCGCGCGGCGCGCTGCGCTTTGCGTGCTCCACGCGCCGCGCCAGCTCCTCGGTAAATCCATACACCGCGCAGGGGATCCCGCCGCCGACCGGCTTGCCGACCACCAGCGCGTCCGGCCGCATGCCGTGCGCCTGCGCGTAGCCTCCGGGGCCGCTGCTGATGGTGTGCGTTTCGTCGATCGCCAGCAGCGCGCCGTGGCGCTTGATGATCCGCTGCGCCGCCTCCCAGTAGCGGGGCCGCGGCAGCACCATGCCGATGTTGGTCATCACCGGCTCGGCCAGCACGCAGGCGATGTCGCCTCGCGCCAGCGCTGCTTCAAGCGCCGCCAGGTCGTTGAACTCCACCACCACCGTGTGATCGGTCAGCTTGTGCACTTGCCCCAGCAGGCTGTCGCGCTGCGTCGGCACGCCGTCGATCAGGTCGACGAAGACGTCGTCCACCGTGCCGTGATAGCAGCCGTTGAAGACCAATACCTTGCTGCGGCCGGTGGCGGCGCGCAGCCAGCGCAGCACGAAGCGGTTGGCGTCCGACGCGGACAGCGCGAACTGCCAGTACGGCAGGCCGAAACGTCGCGCCAGCTCCTTGGCCACCGGCGCCGCGTCCTCCGACGGCAGCATGGCCGTGTAGCCGCGCGCGGACTGGCGGGCGATGGCCTGCGCCACCGGCGCCGGCGCGTGGCCGAACATGGCGCCGGTGTCGCCGAGGCAGAAGTCGATATAGTCATGGCCGTCCGCGTCGCGGAAGCGCGCCCCGGACGCCTCGCCCACCGTCAGCGGGAATGGCGTCGACCAGTCGTTCATCCAGTGCATCGGCACGCCGAACAGCAGATGCCGGCCGGCCTCCCGCGCCAGCCGGGCAGATTCCGGATTGCGCGCGATGTAGCTGGCGCGTTCGGCGGCGGCCAGCGCTTGCGCGCGCGGCCAGTTGACTCCATCGCGCGTGCCGGCCATGGTCACACCAGCAGCATCAGATGCTCGCGCTCCCACGAGCTGATGACGCGGCTGTAGGTGGCGAACTCCAGCTCCTTCACCTCGCAGAAGGCCTGCACGAACAACTCGCCCAGGATATCGCTGAGCGGCTTGCATTCGCGCAGGCGCAGGATCGCATCCTCGAGGTTGCGCGGCAGCTGGTCGTGCACATGCTCGGCGCTGCCCGCCGTCGGCGCGGAGGGCTTCAACTGCTGCGTCATGCCGAGATAACCGCAGGCCAGCGTGGCCGCCATCGCCAGGTAGGGATTGACGTCCACGCCGGGCACGCGGTTTTCGACGCGGCGATTGACTGGTGCGGAGTTGGGAATGCGGATGCCGCAGGTGCGGTTGTCGTAGCCCCAGTGGACGTTGGTCGGAGCCGACATGAAGCGCGACAGCCGCCGGTACGAATTCACATGCGGCGCAAGCAGCAGCGTGGCCGCCGCCGTGTACCGCTCCAGTCCCGCGATATAGTTGAAGAACAGGTCGCTGGCCTCGCCGTCCTTGCGGCTGAAGATATTCTCGCCGGTGGCCGCATCGAGAATGCTTTGATGGATGTGCATCGCGCTGCCCGGTTCCGTCTCCATCGGCTTGGCCATGAAGGTGGCGAAGATCCCGTGCCGCAGCGCCGTCTCGCGCACCGCGCGCTTGAACAGGAACACGCGGTCGGCCAGCTCCAGCGCCTCGCCGTGCGTGAAGTTGATCTCCATCTGGCCGGCGCCCGCTTCGTGGATCAGCGTCTCCACGCCCAGCTGGTGCTGCTTGCAGAAGGTCGACAGCTCCAGGAAGAAGGGATCGAAGTCGTTGACCGCGTCGATCGAATACGACTGCCGTCCCGATTCGATCTTGCCGCTGCGACCCAGCGGCGGCGTCAGCGGCTCGTGCGGATTGCTGCTGCGCGCGACCAGGTAGAACTCCATCTCCGGCGCCACCACCGGCTGCCAGCCGCGCTCCTCGTACAGCTTGAGCACCTTGCGCAGCACCGCGCGCGGCGACAGGCCGACCGGCGTGCCGTCGAAGTTCTGGCAGTCGTGGATCACCAGCGCGACGTTCTCCGCCGCCCACGGCACCTGCCGCAAGGTGGCCAGGTCCGGCACGCAGATCATGTCCGGATCGGTGGCGCCGACGTAGGGCAAATTGATCGGCTGCTCGCCGTTGACGGTGTTGAGCAGCACGCTCTTGGGCAGCCGCATCTCGCCTTCGCTCAGGAACAGATCCTTGGGCAGGATTTTCCCGCGCGCGATCCCGGTCATGTCGGCGATCACGCATTCCACTTCGTGGATATTGCGCTCGCGGAGGAAGTCCTTCATCTTCTGGCTCATCGCGTGCTCCTAGAAGCGGTCAAGATAGCGCGCAGTCTCCCACGCGCTGACATGCTGGCTGTATTCGATCCATTCCGCGCTTTTCAGCGCGACGAATTCCTTGACGAAGTCCACACCCAGCGCGGCGGCCAGCACGGGATCCGCCTTGAGCGCCGCAGCGGCTTCGCCCAGGTTCTGCGGCAGCAGCTTCAAGCCCAACTCGGCGCGCTGCGCATCGCTCATCTCGTAGACGTCGTGGTTGACCGGGTCCGGAGCTTCCCGCCTGTTTTCGATGCCATCCAGTCCGGCGGCGATCACTCCCGCCAGCGCCAGGTAGGGATTGGCCGAGCTGTCCGGCAAGCGCCATTCAATACGCTGATAGACCACGCGCGCCACCACCGTGCGGTTATTGTCGCCGTAGCCGATGAAGGCCGGCGCCCAGCTGGTGCCGGACAGCGATTGCCCGCACATCAGGCGCTTGTACGAGTTGACCGTAGGTGCGCACAGCGCCGTCAGCGCCGGCGCATGGCGCAGCAGGCCGGCAAGGAAGTGATAGGCCAGCGGCGACAGCCCGAGGCCACGGCCATCTTCGTCCGCAGCGAACACCGGCTTGCCCTCCGCGTCCGCCAGCGACAAATGGAAATGCAGGCCGCTGCCGGGACGATCCGCGAACGGCTTGGGCATCATCGAGAACAGCATACCTTCCTCTTCCGCGATATGGTGCGCCGCCATCTTGAAGAGCATGAAATTGTCGGCCGCCTTCAGCGCATCCGCGTACTTGTAGTTGACTTCAAACTGGCCGGTCGCATCCTCATGGTCGATCTGGAACACGCCGAGGCCGCACTGGTCCAGCGAGGAAGCCAGCTTGTCGAGAAAGGCGCGGCGGCGCAGCAGGCTTTTTGTATCATAGGACGGTTTCTCCAGCGTGTCGGCGGCTTCGGCGTCGTAGCCGCTGGCGCCTTTCTGCAGCAGGAAGAACTCCGGCTCCAGGCCCGCGTTCAGCGTCCAGCCATGCGCCGCCAGCCGCGCCACCTGCTTGCGCAGCACCTGTCGCGGACAGACGTCGAACGGTTCGCCGGCCACATGGCCGTCCAGCGCCACGCGCGCGTAACCAGGCATCCACGGCATCGACTGAAGCGTCGACAGGTCGGCGCGACCATAATATTCTGAACGCGCGCCGTTGCGCGGCAGCCCGGTGCCCCAGATCGACGGCCCGGAAAATCCCGCGCCCGGCGAAACGATATCGCCGAGATGCGCCAGCGGTATCAGCTTGCCCTTGGCCGCACCGTGGATGTCCGTGAACTGCGCGAACACGTAGCGCACGCCCTGCGCCGCCAGCTCGCGCTGCAAGACTTCTAGCCGATTTGTATCCATGTGGTTTTCAGCTCGGTGTATTTGTCGAATGCGTGCAGCGACTTGTCGCGGCCATTGCCGGACTGCTTGTAGCCGCCGAACGGCACGGTGATGTCGTCGCCGTCGTACTGGTTCACGTGCACGGTGCCGGCGCGCAGGGCGCGCGCGGTCTGGATCGCCTTGCTGATGTCGGCGGTCCACACTGCCGCCTGCAAGCCGTAACTGGTGGCGTTGGCCTGCCTGACCGCCTCCTTCAAGTCGGTGAAGCTCAGCACCGACAGCACCGGCCCGAATATCTCCTCGCGCGCAATGGTCATGCCGCTGTCGACCTGGTCGAACAGCGTCGGCTCGACGTAGTAGCCGCCGGTTTCGTCGTTCACCTGCCGCCCGCCCCACAGCAGCCGGGCGCCGTCCGAATGGCCGGAATCGATATAGCCCATCACCGTTTTCAGCTGCGTCGCATCGACGATCGCGCCCATCACCGTGTTCTCGTCGAGCGGATCGCCCGGCTGGAACTTCGGCATCATCGCCAGCGCCTTCTCGATGAAGCGGTCCTTGATCGACGCTTCCACGAACAGGCGCGAAGGCGCGTTGCAGCTCTCGCCCTGATTGAAGTAGATCGACCCGATGGCCGACGCCACCGCCGCATCCAGGTCGGGACAATCGGCGCAGACGATGTTGGCGGACTTGCCGCCCAACTCCGTCCACGCGCGCTTCAGGTTGGACTGCCCTGCCATCTGCAGGATCTGCTTGCCGACGCGGGTCGAGCCGGTGAAGCCGATACAGTCGACATCCATGTGCAGCGCCAGCGCGGCGCCGGCCTCGTTGCCGTAGCCCGGCAGCACGTTGAACACGCCGGCCGGAATGCCCGCCTCCAGCGCGATGTCCGCCAGCCGCAGCGCCGTCAGCGGCGACTTCTCGGACGGCTTGAGCACCACGCTGTTACCGGCGGCCAGCGCCGGCGCGATCTTCCACGCCGCCATGATCATCGGATAATTCCACGGCACGATGGCCGCCACCACTCCCACCGGCTCGCGCGTGATCAGCGCCAGGCTGTTCTCGGCGGTCGGCGCGATTTCGTCGTAGATCTTGTCGATCGCCTCGCCGTACCAGCGGATGCAGTTGGCGGTCGCGCCCACGTCCACGCTCTGGCTGTATTTGATCGGCTTGCCCATGTCCAGCGTCTCCAGCAGCGCCAGTTCGGGACCGTACTTCTGGATCAGGTCCGCGAACTTGATCAGCACGCGCTTGCGCTGCGCCGGCGACTTGCCGGCCCAGCGGCGATCCTCGAAGGCGGCGCGCGCCGAAGCCACCGCCGCATCGACGTCGGCCGCGTCGCAGCGCGCCACCATGCCCAGCTTGCGGCCGTCAATCGGCGACAGATTTTCGAACTGCTGCTCGGACTTCGCCCATACACGCTGACCGCCGATGAAGGCGCGGCCGTCGATCTGCAGGGCCGCAGCCTTTTCATGCCAGGTTGTCGTCATCACTCTCTCCTTATACCCAGCCGCGTTCTTTGAGATCGGCGTAGGTCAGATCCAGGCAGTGGCGGATGAGCGCCACCATCTCGTCGATCTGCTCCCGCGTCATCACCAGCGGCGGCGCGATGATCATGCGGTCGCCGACGGCGCGCATGATCATGCCGTTGTTGAACATATAGCCGCGACAGATCATGCCTACCGCAAGCGCCTCGTCGAAGGTCACGTTGTCGTGCGCCGTCACGCCTTTGACGCGAACCAGATTCAGGCCGGCGACGAAGCCGCAGCTGTCCGCATAGCCGACCAGCGGATGATGGGCCAGTTCGCCGAAGCGCTGCTTCAGATACGGCCCAGTGTCTTCGGCAACGCGTTCGACCAGCTTTTCGTCTTCGATGATGCGGATATTCTCCAGCGCAGCCGCGCACGCGACCGGATGGCCGGAATACGTGAAGCCGTGATTGAACTCGCCGCCCTGCTCGATCAGCACCTTGGCCACGCGGTCGCCGACCAGCACGCCGCCCAGCGGCACATAGCCCGACGTCACGCCCTTGGCGAAGGTGATCAAATCCGGCTTGATGCCGAACAGCTCGGACGCAAACCATCTGCCCAGGCGCCCGAAGCCGCAGATGACTTCATCGGCGATCAGCAGCACCTCGTATTTGTCGCAGATGCGCTGGATCTCAGGCCAGTACGTCGCCGGCGGAATAATCACGCCGCCCGCGCCCTGTATCGGCTCGCCGATGAACGCCGCGACCTTGTCTGGGCCGACTTCAAGAATTTTTTTCTCCAGCCACGACGCGGCCTCGATGCCGAATTCGTCCTCCGTCATGCCGCGCCCGGATTCCAGGTAATTCGGCTGGCCGATATGCACGATGCCTGGAATCGGCAAGCCGCCCTGCGCATGCATGCCGTCCATGCCGCCCAGCGACGCGCCGGCGACCGTGCTGCCGTGATAAGCGTTGTAGCGGCTGATGATGGTGTGCCGCTCCTTATAGCCTCGCACATCCCAATAGCGGCGCACCATGCGCAGATTGGTGTCGTTGCCCTCCGAGCCGGAGCCGGTGAAGTACACATGATTGAACTGCGGCGGCGATATCTGCGCCAGCTTGGCGGCCAGCCGCACCGCCGGGACATTGGTGGTGTTGAAGAAGCTGTTATAGAACGGCAGCGTCTCCATCTGCTCGTACACCGCCTTGGAGATGCTGGTGCGGCCGTAGCCGACATTAACGCACCACAGGCCGGACATGCCGTCCAATATCTTCTTGCCCTCGGAGTCCCAAAGATAGATGCCCTGGCCGCGCACCATCACGCGCGCGCCCTTGCCGCCCAAAGCCTGGTGGTCCGTGAACGGATGCATGTAGTGGGCCGTGTCCAGCTTCTGGATGGCGGCGGTATCGTATTCCGTATTGCTCATGCTCGCTCCTGTTAAACGTGCAGCAGCAGGTGCTCGCGCTCCCACGGGCTGATGACGGTCATGAATTCCTGGTGCTCCAGATCCTTGATGGCGGCGTAGACGTCGATGAAGCGGTCGCCCAGAACGCTGCGCAGCTTGTCCTCGCCGCGCAGCAGCTGCAGCGCTTCCGGCAGGCCCTGCGGCAGTTCGACCTTCAGGTCGTAGGCGCTGGCGACGGTGATCGGCGTCGGCTCCAGCTGCTCGGTCATGCCTAGATAGCCGCAGGCCAGCGTCACCGCCAGCGCCAGGTAGGGATTGGCGTCCGCGCCGATGATGCGGTTCTCGACGCGGCGATCCTGCACGCCCGATTCCGGCACGCGGAAGCCGACGGTGCGATTGTCCATGCCCCACTGGATATTGATCGGCGCGGCCGTGTGGCGCACGATGCGGCGATAGGAATTCACATACGGCGCCACGATCGCCATCGCCGACGGCATGTAGCGCTGCAGGCCGCCGATGTAATGCTTGAAGATCGGCGCGGCCGAACCGTCGTCCGCGCTGAAGATGTTCTTGCCGGTCTTGACGTCCACCACGCTCTGGTGGACGTGCATCGCGGAACCCGGCTCGCCCGCCATCGGCTTGGCCATGAAGGTGGCGTACATATCGTGCTTGAGCGCCGCCTCGCGCAAGGTGCGCTTGAAGAAGAACACCTTGTCGGCCAGGCCGAGCGGGTCGCCGTGCAGGAAGTTGATCTCCATCTGGCCGGCGCCGATTTCGTGGATCAGCGTGTCGACGTCGAGGTTCATCATCTCGCAGTAGTCGTAGATATCCTCGAACAGCGGATCGAACTCGTTGACCGCGTCGATGCTGTACACCTGGCGGCTGGTCTCGGCGCGGCCGCTGCGGCCGATCGGCGGTTTCAAGGGCAGGTCCGGATCGCTGTTCTTCGCGGTCAGGTAGAACTCCAGTTCCGGCGCCACCACCGGCTTCCAGCCCTTGTCCTCATAGAGTTTGAGCACGCGGCGCAGCACGGAGCGCGGCGCGAAATCGACCAGGCGGCCGTCGGAAAAATAGCAATCGTGGATCACCTGCGCGGTCGGGTCGGAGGCCCACGGCACCATGGTGATGGTGGTCGGATCGGCTTTCAGGATCATGTCGCGGTCGGTGGCGGAGATGGCGCGGTCGTAGCCCGCGTCTTCGACCGGGTAGTTGCCGGTCACCGTCATGCCCAGCACCGCTTCCGGGATGCGCATGCCGCGCTCCTGGGTGAACTTACCGCGCGGGAGGATCTTCCCGCGCGCCACGCCGGTCAAATCGGGCACCAGGCATTCAATCTCCGTGACGTGCTTCTCGTTGAGCCACAGGTCCATATCGGTGTAGGTAAAATTTTCTCGAATTGCCATGCGCTTCTCTCGTTTGTTTTTATCGGGTGTGCTGATACTCGGTGCAGGCCTCGCCGAAGGCCGAAAACAATTTGACGGAATCGGGATTCTCAGCAAAGCGCCACTCCGGATGCCACTGTACCGCGAGCGTGAATCCGATGGCGTCCGCGACGCGGTAGGCTTCGACCAGGCCGTCGTCCGCGCGCGCCTCCACCGCCAGCGACGGCGCCAGCCGGTTGATGCCCTGGCCGTGCAGCGAATTGACCATGATCTCGGACACGCCGTCGAGTATTTGCACCATACGGCCGCTTGGCTCCAGCAGCACGCGGTGCGACGGCGCGTACTGCAGTTCCAGCGTGCGGGTCTTTTGTTCGCGATGGTCGTTCATGCCCGCCACGTCATGCACCGCCTGGTGCAGCGTGCCGCCGAGCGCCACGTTCACTTCCTGGAAGCCGCGGCAGATCGCCAGCAGCGGAATGCCGCGCTGGATCGCCGCGCGGATCAGCGGCAGCGTGGTCGCGTCGCGCGCCGGGTCGAGCGGCAGCGATGGATCGAGCAGGTCTTCGCCGTATAAACCGGCGTGCACATTGGATGGGGAACCGGTGAGCATGACGCCGTCGGCTACGGCCAGCAGCGCCTCGATGTCGGTGGCGGCGCCGAGCGCCGGAATGATCAACGGCGCGCAGCGTGCGCCATCGGCGACGGCGGCCACGTACTTGAGCTGCGCCGTGTGATACGGATGAGAACCTATCTGGTTGACGCATGCGGGGACCAAAACGATGGGACGACGCATAAGATCTTTCATCTATTGGATTTATGTCAATGATATGCCCATTTTGGTATGATGGCGAGTGTCACTTATTGATAAATCCTGAATGAAGACCATGCCTTGGCGCGATTTCATCGCGCTTGTGGCCAGCATCGGCGTCGTCGGCCTCGGGCTGGGCGCGACCATACCTCTGACCGCGCTGACGCTGCACCAGCGCGGCATCGGCACCGACATCATCGGCATCATCACCGCCGTCAGCGCCTTCGGCATATTGGCGGCGGCGCCCTTCGTCTCGCGCTGGGTGGCGGGACACGGGCCGCGCGGCTGCATGATCGGCGCCATCGTCGCCGGCGGACTGTCGACCGCGCTGATGGAAATCACCGACAGCCTGTTGTTGTGGGGCTTGCTGCGCTTCGTCTTCGGCGCCTGCATGGGCGTGCTGTTCACCATCGGCGAGGCATGGGTCAACCGCCTGGCGCCGGTGAATTCGCGCGGGCGCGTGGTGGCGATGTACACCACCAGCTTTACCTTGTTCCAGCTGATCGGCCCCGCGCTGGTGGCGGGCGTCGCCAGCCGGATCGCGCTGCCGTTCGCCGCCTGCGGCGCGCTGTTCCTGCTTGCGCTGCCCGGCATGCTGCTGATTTCCGACGCCGGCCACGGCGACGACGATGAACCGCACGTGGCCTGGCAGACCATCCTGCCGCGCATGTGGATGATCGCCATCGGCGCCGCCTTCTTCGCGCTGTTCGATACGCTGGCTTTGAGCCTGCTGCCGTTGTACGCGATGAGCCAGGGGATCGTCACCGAACTGGCGCTGCTGTCGGCGACGGTGGTGCTGGTCGGCGACACCGCGCTGCAATTCGTCTTCGGCTGGCTGGCGGATCATGTGGGAAGGCGCCGCGTGCACGTCGGCTGCGGCATCGCGGTCTGCGTGCTGCTGCCGGTTCTGCCTTTCGCCGCAGGCACGCCATGGCTGTGGTGGACGCTGCTGCTGATGCTGGGCGCAACGGCGGGCGCGATCTACATGCTGTCGCTGGTGGCGTGCGGGGAGCGTTTCAAGGGACAGTCGCTGGTCGCGGCCAGCGCGGTGGTCAACGCCAGCTGGGGCATCACCAGCGCCGGCGGACCTTTGCTGACGGGCGTACTAATGCAAACGGCCGGCATCAATGCGCTGCCGGCCGTGCTGTGGTGCGGCGCGGCGATCTTCATCGCCAGCGCGTGGTGGGAATACAAACAGGGCTACGAGGACTAGCCCTTGGCCGCAGCGGCGACCTGCTTCTGCCGCAGCCGTTCGGTGCGCGCGATGTACAGGCTCGATGCGATCACGCCGATCGACACCACCAGGATGGTCAGCGCGGCGACCGCATTGACGCGCGGGTCCAGGCCCAGGCGGGCGCGCGAGAAGATCACGATCGGCATCGTCGACGAGCCCGGGCCGGACAGGAAGGCCGACAGCACCACGTCGTCGAGCGACAAGGTGAACGTCAGCAGCCACGCGGAGCCCAACGCCTGCTTGATGTTCGGCAGCGTCACCAGGAAGAACACCTGATACGGCTTGCATCCCAGGTCCATCGCCGCTTCCTCCAGCGACTTGTTCATCTCCTGGAGACGCGACTGCACCACTACCGCCGCATAGGCCATGCCCAGCAGCGTGTGGCCCAGCCAGATCGTCACCAGGCCGCGCTCCGGGAAGCCGAACAGCTTCTGCACCGACACCAGCATCAACAGCAGCGACAGGCCGATGATCACCTCCGGCATCACCAGCGGCGCGCTGACCATGCCGGCGAACAGCGTGCGGCCGCTGAAGCGCTGGTAGCGGTTTAGCACGAACGCCGCGAAGGTGCCGAGGACGACGGAGGCGAACGCCGTCAGCAGCGCGATGCGCAGCGACAGGCCGAAGCCGCCGATGATCTCCGAGTCGTTCATCAGCTCCGCATACCACTGCGTGGAGAAGCCGCTCCACACCATGTCCTGGCGCGAGCTGTTAAACGAGAACACCACCAGCACCACGATCGGCAGGTAGAGGAACAGATAGCCCAGCGACAGCCAGCCGCGCCCGAACCAGCGTTGTACGAAATTGCTCATGAACGGGCCTCCTGGTCTGCCTTGTACTTATTGAAGATCGCCATCGGCACGAGGATCAGCAGGATCACCACCACCGTCACCGACGACGCCAGCGGCCAGTCGTTATTGGTGAAGAATTCGTCCCACAGCTGGCGGCCGATCATCAGCGTTTCCGGGCCGCCCAGCAGCTCAGGGATGACGTATTCTCCCACCGCCGGGATGAACACCAGCATGGTGCCGGCGATGATGCCCGACTTCGACAGCGGCACGGTGATGCGCCAGAACGCCTGCAGCGGCGTGGCGCCCAGGTCGGCGGCCGCTTCGAGGAAGCGCACGTCCATCTTCACCAGGTTGGCGTACAGCGGCAGGATCATGAACGGCAAATAGGCGTAGACCATGCCGACGATCAGCGAGAACTGGGTGTTCATCAGATGCAGCGGCTCGCCGATCGCGCCGATGCTGATCAGGAAATTATTGAGGATGCCGTGGTTGGCCAGGATGCCCTTCCACGCGTAGATGCGCAGCAGGAAGGAGGTCCAGAACGGCATCATCACCAGCATCAGCAGCACCGGCCGCACGGTCGGCTTGGCGCGCGCCATGAAGTAGGCGAACGGGTAGCCGATGACGAGGCACAGCGCCGCCGTGATCGCGGCGAACTTCAGCGAGTTCAGATACGTCAGCGCGTACAGCTCATCTTCCGCGATGAACAGGTAGTTCGCGATCTTGACCTTGAGCGTGACGACGCCGTCCACCAGCGTCATCAAGGTGCCGAACGGGTTGCCGCCGTTGTCCGCCTCGGTGAAGCTGATGCGCAGCACGATCAGGAACGGCACCAGGAAGGCGAACGTCAGCCACAGGAACGGCACCGCGATCACGACGCGGCGGCCGGTGATCCATCGCAGCGTCAGCAGGTTCTTTAGAAAATTCATGGCCGCTCCGACTTATCTGGTCAGCACGACGACGTCGGCGCCATCCCACCATGCGAACACGCGCTGATCGCGCTTGAGCGCGGAGTCGTCGTGGCGCGCGGCGTTGGTGCGCGTGGCCTTGAGCACCATGCCGCCGTCGAGCTGCACGTGGTAGCTGGTCTCGTTGCCGAAGTAGGCGATGCCGGCGACCACGCCCTGCACGCAGTTGTAGCCATGCTCGCCGGCGACGGCGCGCTGTTCCAGCGTCGGCGCTTCGGCCTGCAGCGCGATCTTTTCCGGCCGCACCGCGACCGACACCGGCATGCCCATGGTGCCGGTGATGCCGTGGGTGACGTAGTGGCGCCCTTCCGGCGTATCGATGATGACATGGTCAGGCTCATCGACCGACACGCTGCCGTTGAACAGGTTGACGCTGCCGATGAAGTCCGCCACGAAGCGGCAGTTCGGCGTCTCGTAGATTTCGCCGGGCGCGCCGAACTGCAGGATGCGGCCTTCGCTCATGACGGCGATGCGGGTCGCCATGCTCATCGCCTCGTCCTGGTCGTGGGTGACCATCACGCAGGTCACGCCGACTTCCTCGATGATGCCGACCAGTTCCATCTGGGTGCGCTCGCGCAGCTTCTTGTCCAATGCGCCGAGCGGCTCGTCGAGCAGCAGCAACTGCGGGCGCTTGGCCAGGCTGCGCGCCAGCGCCACGCGCTGCTGCTGGCCGCCGGAGAGCTGGTGCGGCTTGCGCTTGCCGTAGGCGCCCAGCTGCACCAGCGACAGCATCTGCTCCACGCGCGCGGCGATTTCGTCTTTCGGCAGGCCGTCGCGGCGCAGGCCGAAGGCGATGTTGTCCCACACCGACAGATGCGGGAACAGCGCGTACGACTGGAACATCATGTTGATCGGGCGCTGATACGGCGGCACGCCGACGATATCCTTGCCGCCCAGCGTGATCGTGCCGTGCGTCGGCGTCTCGAAGCCCGCCAGCATGCGCAGCAGCGTCGACTTGCCGCAGCCCGAGCTGCCCAGCAGCGCGAAGATCTCGCCCTTGTTGATCGCGACCGAGACGTCGTTGACGGCTCGGACGCCGTCGAATTCCTTAATGAGATTACGTATCAGGAGGAAGGGTTCAGCGGCGCGCTCTATGGTCATGTTATTAAAATGTAAAAAGATATTTTTCCGAACCCGTGATTATAAATGTAGCGGGTATCAAACATGCAGTAACAGGTGTTCCCGCTCCCATGGGCTGATGACGGTCATGAACTCCTGGTGCTCCAGCTCCTTGATGGCGGTGTAGACGTCGATGAAGCGCTCGCCCAGCACATCGCGCAGCCGGTCCTCGCGGCGCAGCATCTCCAGCGCCTGCGGCAGCCCTTGCGGCAGTTCGAAACTGTGGTCGTAGGCGCTGCCGCCGATCATCGGCGTCGGCTCCAGCTGGTCGACCATGCCGAGGTAGCCGCAGGCCAGCGTCACCGCCATCGCCAGGTAGGGATTGGCGTCCGCGCCGATGATGCGGTTTTCGACCCGGCGCTGCTCGACGCCGGAGATCGGGATGCGGAAGCCCACGGTGCGGTTGTCCATGCCCCACTGGATATTGATCGGCGCCGCCGTGTGGCGCACGATGCGGCGGTAGGAGTTCACATACGGCGCCACGATCGCCATCGCCGCCGGCGTGTAGCGCTGCAGGCCGCCGATGTAGTGCTTGAAGATGGCCGACGGCGAGCCGTCCGGCGCGCTGAAGATGTTGTGCCCCGTGGCGGCGTCGCTCACGCTCTGGTGGATGTGCATCGCCGATCCCGGCTCGCCCGCCATCGGCTTGGCCATGAAGGTGGCGTACATGCCGTGCTTGAGCGCCGCCTCGCGCAAGGTGCGCTTGAAGTAGAAGACGTTGTCGGCCAGCGCCAGCGCGTCGCCGTGCTGGAAGTTGAGGCCCATCTGGCCGGCGCCGGTTTCGTGGATCAGCGTGTCGACGTCGAGGTTCATCAGCGCGCAGTAGTCGTAGATGTCCTCGAACAGCGGATCGAATTCGTTGACCGCGTCGATGCTGTAGACCTGGCGGCTGGTCTCGGCGCGGCCGCTGCGGCCCACCGGCGCCTTCAGCGGCAGGTCGGGATCGATGTTCTTCTCGGTCAGGTAGAACTCCAGCTCCGGTCCCACCACCGGCTTCCAGCCGCGGTCCGCATACAGCTTGAGCACGCGCCGCAGCACCGAGCGCGGCGCGTAATCGACCAGCGTGCCGTCGGCGAAGTAGCAGTCGTGGATCACCTGCGCGGTCGGATCGATCGCCCACGGCACGGTGGTGATGCTGCCGGGGTCCGCGCGCAGGATCATGTCGCGGTCGGTGTTGGAGATGGCGCGGTCGTAGGCCGCATCCTCGGTCGGGTAGTTGCCGGTGACGGTCATGCCCAGCACCGCCTCGGGGATGCGCATCCCGCGCTCCTGGGTGAATTTGGCGCGCGGCAGGATCTTCCCGCGCGCCACGCCCGTCAGGTCGGGCACCAGGCATTCGATTTCAGTGACCCGGTTCTCGTTGAGCCACTGATCCATATCGGCATCGGAGAAGTTTTCACGGATAGACATGTTCGCTCTCTTTATTCATGATCAAGCGATCGACATATCTAATTTACCATATTTACAACCTTGCCTCCGCTGCCTCCGCGCGGGTTTGCACAAGTATTTTTTTCAGCTCCGGCACGCAGGAACCGCAATTGCCGCCTGCCTTCAGGCACGCCGTCACGTCAGGCACGGTCTTCAGATCCTTCTCGATGATGGCGCTGCAGATGGTGTTGCGGCCGACGCCGAAGCAGGAGCACACCGTCGGTCCGGTGTCGACGCCCTTCTCCACCGGCATGCCGACCAGCAGGCCGACGCGGTCGATTTCACTCAGCTGCGGCTTGACGAACAGGCTGGCCAGCCATGCGCGCGACGGCATGTCCTGGCGCGGCGACAGGAAGATGCACTGCTCGATGCGGTCGTTCACCACGTGCACGGCGCGGTACATGCCGGCGCTGCGGTCTTCGTATTCGAGCCAGTCGGCGTCGGGATCTTCCACGCCCAGCAGCCCGCGCGCCCAAGCGCTGAAATCGGCGATGGTATTGCGGCCGGCCAGTTCGTAGCGCGCGAACTCGCGGCCCTTGATGCGGGTCCAATGCGCCACGCTGTCGAGGTCCAGCTCATCGCGGCTCAGGATGAAGCCATGCCAGTTGACGCGGAACTGCTCGATACGCACCGGCGTGTGCTTGAATTCCGGCTCGCCCGACACCGGATCGACCACCGGATTGACCAGCGCGCCGACGCGGGCATCCGACGAGGTCTGGCCCGACCAGTGGATCGGCACGAAGACGCTGCCGCGCGGGATGCCGCCGCCGTGCTGCACCCTCGCCACCATGGCTCCCCACTCGGAGCTGATGCGCGCCAGTTCGCCCTCGCGCACGCCGTGCAGCAGCGCGTCCTGCGGATGCATGTCGACGAAGGATTCGGCGATGTGGTCGGCCAGCGTGGCGGACTTGCCGGTGCGCGTCATGGTATGCCACTGGTCGCGCACGCGGCCGGTGTTGAGCGACAGCGGATAGTCCTCGCTGACGGCGTTGACCGGCGCGCGCGGCGCAGTGGCGATGAATCGCGCCTTGCCGTCCGCATGGGCGTAGACGTTGTCCTTGAATAGCCGCTTCTCGACTTGCAGCTCGCCGGCGGCGGTGCGCCGCACCGGCCACTGGATCGGATCCAGGTCTTCATACTCACGCTGTTTGAGGCCGGCCAGGCCGGACATGTCGAACGCGCGCGGCACGTCGCCGAAGGCGTTGCGGAAGCCGCTCAGGCGCGCGTGCTCGTCGAAGACGCTTTCCGGGCCGCCGAAATCGAAGCCGTCGTAGCCCATGCGCTGCGCGAACAGCGACAGGATCTTCCAGTCCGGCAGCGCCTCGCCCGGTGCCGGCAGGAAGGCGCGCTGGCGCGAGATGCGGCGCTCGGTGTTGGTGACCGTGCCGTCCTTCTCGCCCCAGCCCAGCGCCGGCAGCAGCACGTCGGCGTAGGCATTGGTGTCGGTGTTCTGCATGATGTCGCTGGCGACCACCAGCTCGCACTTGTCCAGCGCGCGTCGCGCCTGATCCGCGTCCGGCAGGCTGACGATGGGATTGGTGGCGATCACCCACACCGCCTTGACCTTGCCGTCCTCGATCGCCCTGAACAGGTCGACCGCCTTCAGCCCTGGCTTGTCGGCCATGGCCGGCGAGTCCCAGAAAGTTTGCACCACGTTGCGATGATCGGCGCGCTCCAGGTCCATGTGCGCGGCCAGCATGTTGGCCAGGCCGCCCACCTCGCGTCCGCCCATCGCGTTCGGCTGGCCGGTGATCGAGAACGGGCCCATGCCCGGCTTGCCGATACGGCCGCCGATCAGGTGACAGTTGATGATGGCGTTGACCTTGTCGGTGCCGGCCGAGGACTGGTTCACGCCCATCGAATAGGCGGTGACGGTCTTGCGCGTGGCGGCGAAGGCTTCGTAGAACTCCATCAGCACCGGCAGTTCGATGCGGCAGATTTTGGCGACGGCGGCCGGATCGCCGCAATCGACGTTTGCGGTCGCCAGCGCGGCGTCGAAGCCGTTGGTGTGCTGCGCGATGAAGCCTGGATCGACCGCGCCGATGCGCGACAGATAACTCAGCAAGCCGTTGAACAGCCAGACGTCGGTGCCCGCCTTGACCGGCAGATGCAGGTCGGCCAGCTCGCAGGTGGCGGTGCGGCGCGGATCGATCACCACCAGCTTCATCTCCGGGCGCGCCTCCTTGGCCTTGAGGATGCGCTGGAACAGGATGGGATGGCACCACGCGGTGTTGGAACCGACCAGCACCACCATGTCGGCCAGTTCCAGGTCGTCGTAGCACAGCGGCACCAGGTCTTCGCCGAAGGCCCGCTTGTAGCCGGCCACCGCCGACGACATGCACAGCCGCGAGTTGGTGTCGATGTTGGCGCTGCCGATGTAACCCTTCATCAGCTTATTGGCGACGTAGTAGTCCTCGGTCAGCAGCTGGCCGGATACGTACAGCGCCACCGCGTCCGGGCCGTGTTCGTCGATGACGGCTCGCCATCCGGCCGCCACCTTGTCCAGCGCATCGTCCCACGACACGCGGCGCAGGCCATCGGCCTCGCGTACTTGCGGATACAGCAGGCGGCCTTCCAGCCCCACCGTCTCGCCCAGCGCGGAACCCTTGACGCACAGGCGTCCCTTGTTGGCTGGATGGAGCTTGTCGCCGGCGATGGCGATCACGCCGTCGGCGCGCGGCGTGGCCTGCACGCCGCAACCGACGCCGCAGTACGCGCAGGTGGTACGGACTGCAATATGGTCGGTGGACAGGTTCAAGATGCTGGCTCGCTTAAATCAGGCGACGTGCGCGGACAGCGCTTCGCCGAACAACAGGTTTTGCCGGATCGGCGCAATGTCGGTGCGGTTCTGGATCAAGCCGAAGTACCACGGCCCGTCCTTGACGTCGCCATACAGCACGGCGCCGGTGACGCGGTTATCCTTCAGCACCAGCCGCTTGTAGACGCCGCGCCGCGCGTCGCGCAGCACCAGGTCTTCGCTGCCTTCGCCGCCGATGAAATCGCCGACCGAGTAAAGATCGACGCCGGTGACCTTGAGCCGCGTCGGCGAGGTTTGCTGCACGTAGCGGCGCACGCCGGCGCCGGCCAGGTGCGCGCCGCAGACGCGGGCCTGGTCCCAGATCGGCGCCACCAGTCCGAAGGTGGCGCTGCGGTGCTGCACGCACTCGCCCACCGCGTAGACGCGCGGATCGTAGGTTTGCAGCGTGTCGTCGACCACGATGGCGCGCTCGCAATGCAGGCCGGCGGATTTGGCCAGGTCGATGTTGGGGCGCACGCCGGCGGTCATCACCACCAGGTCGGCCGGGATCACGGCGCCGTCTTTGAAGCGCACGGCGGTCACGCGGTCCGGCCCGACGATTTCCTCGGTCTGCGCGTTCATCATGAAGGTCAGGCCCTTGGCTTCCAGCGCTTTTTGCAGCAGCAGCGCGGCGGGTTTATCCAGCTGCTGGTTCATCAGCGCGTCGCCCACGTGCACCACGGTGACCGACATGCCCTGGCGCTGCAGGCCGTTGGCCGCTTCCAGGCCGAGCAGGCCGCCGCCGATGACGACGGCGTGGCGGTGATTGCGCGCCATCGCCAGCATGGTTTCCACGTCCTGGATATCGCGGAAGGCCAGCACGTTGCGCAGCTGGTGGCCCGGCACGGGAATGATGAACGGCTTGGAGCCGGTGGCGATCAGCAGGCGGTCGTAGTGGACCTCCAGGCCTGAGCGGGCGCGCACGATGCGCTTGCGGCGGTCGATATGCACGACCGGATCGCCGGCGTGCAGCGTGATGCCATGCTGGACGTACCATTCGCGCGTGTTGAGCATGATGTCTTCCATGCTCTTCTCGCCCGCCAGCACGGGCGATAGCAGGATGCGGTTGTAGTTACCATGCGGCTCGGCGCCGAACACGGTGATGTCGTACATGTCCGGCGCGAGCTTGTGCAGCTCCTCGACCGTGCGCATGCCGGCCATGCCGTTCCCGATCACGACCAGCGACGGCTTCATACGCCGACCCAGACCTTGCCGTCTTCAACGCGCGCCGGATAGGTGCCGACCGAATGCTCGGGCGCCTCCAGGCACTCGCCAGTCTGCAGATCGAAGTGCTGCTTGTAGATCGGCGAGGCGACCACGATGCGCTCGCCCACGCTGCCCACCAGCCCGCGCGACAGCACGGCCGCTTCGGAATTCGGATCGTAGTTATCGATGGCGAACACGCGCGTGCTGCCGTCATCCACATGGAACACGGCGACCTGCGCATCGTTCAGCAGGGCGCACACGCCGGTGTTGGGTACGATGTCGTCCAGGTTGCAGACGGCGATCCAGTTGGCGGTTTGTATATCGCGATGCATCATCTTCTCCTCAAGCTACGGCAATAGGAATCACGCGCTTGCGCTCTTCAAAGGTGGCCGGGCGAATCTGGCCGCGTTCTTCCATGAACAGGACGTTCTCGTCCGCCTTGTCGCTGTTGACGAAGGTACGGAAGCGCTTGCGGGTTTCCGGGTTCTCGACGGCTTCCTTCCACTCGCAGGCGTAGGTATTCACCACGTGCTGCATGTCGGCTTCCAGATCGGCGGCGATGCCCAGTTTGTCCTGCACCACCACCTGCTTCAGGTAATCCAGGCCGCCTTCGAGGTTCTCGCGCCAGGTGCTGGTGCGCTGCAGGCGGTCGCCGGTGCGGCTGTAGAACATCAGGAAGCGGTCGATGTACTTGACCAGCGTTTCCTTGTCCAGTTCCGTCGCCAGCAGCTCGGCGTGGCGCGGCTTCATGCCGCCGTTGCCGCACACGTACAGGTTCCAGCCCTTGTCGGTGGCGATGATGCCGACGTCCTTGCCCTGCGCCTCGGCGCACTCGCGGGTGCAGCCGGAGACGCCGAACTTGATCTTGTGCGGCGTGCGCAGTCCCTTGTAGCGGTTTTCAAGTTCGATGGCCAGGCCGATCGAATCGTCTACGCCGTAGCGGCACCAGGTAGAGCCGACGCAGGACTTCACGGTGCGCAGCGATTTGCCGTAGGCGTGGCCGGATTCGAAGCCGGCGGCGATCAGTTCTTCCCAGATCAGCGGCAGCTGCTCGACGCGCGCGCCGAACAGGTCTACCCGCGCGCCGCCGGTGATCTTGGTGTACAGCTTGTACTTCTTGGCCACCATGCCGACCGCGATCAAGCCGTCGGCGGTGACTTCGCCGCCCGGCATACGCGGCACCACCGAATACGTGCCGTCCTTCTGGATGTTACCGAGGAAGTAGTCGTTGGTGTCCTGCAGGCTGGCGTGTTCCTTCTTCAGCACGAAGTCGTTCCACACGTTGGCGAGGATGTTGGCGGCCAGCGGCTTGCATACGTCGCAGCCAAGGCCCTTGCCGTGCTTGTGCAGCAGGTCGCCGAAGCTCTTGATCTGGCCTACTTTGACGAGGTGGAAAATCTCCTGGCGCGAGTAGGCGAAGTGTTCGCAGACATGGTTGTTGACCTCCATGCCCTGCTTCTTCATCTCCGCCTTCATGATCTGCGTGACCAGCGGCACGCAGCCGCCGCACGAGGTGCCGGCGCCGGTGCAGCTTTTCAGTTCGCCGATGTTGGTCACGCCGCCGGCCACCGCCGCGCACAGCGCGCCCTTGGAGACGTCGTTGCAGGAGCAGATCTGCGCCGAATCGGGCAGCGCGTCGACGCCCAGCGCCGGCTTGGCCGCGCCGTCGGACTGCGGCAGGATCAGGAACTCCGGCGATTCCGGCAACTCGATTTTGTTCAGCATCATCTGCAGCAGCGTGCCGTATTCGGCGGCGTCGCCGACCATCACGCCGCCCAGCAGGTATTTGCCGCAGTCGGAGACGACGATCTTCTTGTAGATCTGTTTGCGCTCGTCGGTGAACTGGTAGGAGCGGCTGCCGGGCACATTACCGTGCGGGTCGCCGATGCTGGCCACGTCGACGCCCATCAGTTTCAGCTTGGTGCTCATGTCGGCGCCGGCGAATTCGCCGGCCTCGCCCAGCATGTGCTTGGCGGCGACGCGCGCCATCTCGTAACCCGGCGCCACCAGGCCGAAGATCAAGCCGCCCCACAGCGCGCATTCGCCGATGGCGTAGACGTCCGGATCGGAGGTGACGCAGTTGTTGTTGATCTCGATGCCGCCGCGCGGGCCGATGGTCAGGCCGCTCTCGCGCGCCAGCATGTCGCGCGGGCGGATGCCGGCCGAGAAGACGATCATGTCCGCATCCAGATGGCCGCCGTCGGCGAACTGCATGCGGTGCGTGCCCTCTTCACCGTCGACGATGGCGGTGGTGTTTTTCCCGGTGTGGACGGTCACGCCCAGTTCCTCGATCTTCCGCCGCAGCACGCGCGCGCCGCCATCGTCAACCTGCACCGCCATCAGGCGCGGCGAAAACTCGACCACGTGCGTCTCCAGCTTCAGGTCGCGCAGCGCCTTGGCGCATTCGAGGCCAAGCAGGCCGCCGCCGATCACCACGCCGGTCTTCGAGCGCTTGCCGCATTCGAGCATCGCCTCCAGGTCCTCGATGGTGCGGTAGACGAAGCAGTCCTTGCGCTCCTTGCCCGGCAGCGGCGGCACGAAAGGATAGGAGCCGGTCGCGATCACCAGCTTGTCGTAGGCCAGCTCATCGCCGTCGGCGGTGGTGACGGTCTTCGCCTTGAGGTCGATGTTGGTGGCGCGGGTGTTCAGGCGCAGCACCATATCGTCACGCTCAAAGAAGCCGGGCTTCACCAGCGTCAGGTCGTCGGCCGATTTACCGGAGAAGAATTCGGACAGGTGCACGCGGTCGTAGGCCGGGCGCGGCTCCTCGCACAGCACCGTGACCTGCAAATCGGCGGCCCCGCTGTTGGCCAGGCTTTCAAGGAATTTGTGGCCGACCATGCCGTGGCCGATGACGATGATTTTCATGATGCGTTGTCCTTTAAGCTGCCAGCTTGGTGGCGATTGCGGATTCTTCGATGGCGCTGTTGCCGAAGCGCGCGGCCAGGGCGCACAGCGCGGAGATGGCGACCAACACGCCGAGGATACTCAGCGTCTGCTGCGTGTTGCCGGTGCCTTTCATCAGGAAGCCGGCGGCCACCGCGCCGACGTTGCCGCCGGCGCCGATGATGCCGGCCACGCCGCCCAGGGCGCGCTTGTCGATGAACGGGACCACGGCATAGGTCGCGCCGCAAGCCATGTGGGTGAACAGGCCGAAGAACAGCATCGATGCGACGGCCAGCGCGGCGTTGCCGGCGTGGGCGAACATCAGCAGGCCGGCGCCTTCGCCGAGCATCAGCACGAACAGCAGCGTGACGCGGTTATTCAGGTTGCCACCGGCGGCGAATTTGTCCGAGGTCCAGCCGCCCAGCGCACGGGCGAACAACGCCAGCAGGCCGAAACTGCCGGCCGCCATGCCGGCCTGGCCCAGCGTCAGGTGGAACTGGTCGACGTAGTAGATGGCGGCGATGTTGTGGATGAAGATCTCGATGCCGAAGCAGGCGCCGTAGGTGATGAACAGCAGCCATACCCGGTAGTTGGTGGCGGCCAGCTTGAAGCTCTCCCAGCCGCCTTTTTTTCCACCGTCGATAGCGATGCCTGCCGCGCGCAGATCGCTGAAGTTCCCTTGCGGGCAGTCCTGCGTGTAGCGGTAGTAGACGCCGGCCATGACGATCATCAGTACGCCCGGCACGATCAGCGCGGCGCGCCAGCCGAAGGTTTCGCTCACGCCCAGCATGACCATGGCGGTCATCAGCAGCGGCATCACGGCTTGCGCCACGCCGCCGCCGGCGTTACCCCAGCCTGCGGCGGCCGCGTTGGCGGTGCCGACCACCTTCGGCGCGAACATCACCGAGGTGTGGTACTGCGTGATGACGAAGCTGGCGCCGGCCGCGCCGATCCCGAGGCGGAAGAACAGGAAGCTCTCGTAGCTCTGCGCGAAGGCCACGCCGATCACCGGGATGGAACCCAGCAGCAGCAAGCCTGTGTAGGTCTTGCGCGGGCCGAAGTGGTCGCACAGCGGGCCAACCACCAGCCGCACGAGAATGGTGATGGCGACGGCGGCGATGTTGATGTTGGCGATCTGCGCGACGCTCAAACCGAATTCGCCTTTAATCACCGGCATCAGCGGCGCGCAGGCGAACCAGGCGAAGAAGCAGACGAAGAACGCCATCCAGGTCAAGTGGAACGCCCGCATCTGAGGCGTTGAAATCGAAAAGAGCTTGATGCTGGTAGCTTTGCTGGCCATATTTATCCCGTTCAGAAAACAAAAAGGCGTCCGCACAACCTGGGTCTCAAAGACCTGATCGGGCGGACGCCGTTGTCCTGCCAGTCCGTCTTTGGACCAGCTTATAAATTCGTTTCGGGGGAATCGCCGTTGACTCCTTGTCTTCAGTAGTGCAAGAGCCGTGCCAGCACATGTTGCGCGCCGCTCCGGGGGAGAATGCGGCGGCGGCCGGCGCGCGCATTGGCGCGGTGCGATTTGACGGTGCATAATGCACGCTATCGGTGCGCCCTGGCGGTGCATCGCTCGTCCACCGTCTCGGGAGCCAGCCTTGAAACGCAACCTCTTATTTACATCGCTTTTGCTTGGCCTGTCGTTCGCGCACGCGGACACGCTCACCACGCCGTCGTTCACCGTCGAGATCACGGTGAACTGCGAGGAAGGCAGCGTGACATGCGACGACGTCGCCTACGTCGGCACCAGCAAGAAGACCGGCAAGAGCATCAAGCTGCATGGGAGGACGAAGCACACCACGTGCGCCGACGGCGTCACGCCATGCCGCTTCCTCGGCTACGAATTCCGCAACGGGAAAATCTACTACCACGTCCTGGAAGACGGCACGCTGCTGGTCGTGCAAGGCAAGAAGACGCTGCTCAGCGAAAAAGGCGAATGGCAGTAACAGCGAGGCGGTTAGCCGTGGGACTACATCCCTGCGGCAGTTTTTGTCCGAATGTCGGCACTGACACCGAGGTGGTTTTGCCACTCGTCGGCGCAGCGGACCACGTCGCCGACGACGATGATGCTTGGGCTGCCAAGGCCGCTGTCGCGCAGGGCTTGCGGCAGCTGGCCCAGGGTCGTCAGCAACTGGCGCTGGTGTTCGCGGGTGGCCGATTGCACCACCGCGACCGGCGTGTCGGCCGCCGCGCCGCCGGCCAGCAGGCCGGCCTGGATCGCGTCGACGCGGGCGACGCCCATGTAGATCACCAGCGTCAGGCCGCTCTGCGCCAAGGCTTGCCAGTTCGGTTCCGATGCGGCGTCCTTGCCGTGGCCCGTGACGAAGGTGGCGCCCTGGCTCCAGGCGCGGTGCGTCAGCGGAATGCCGATGCTGGTCGGCGCCGCCAGGCCGCTGCTGATGCCGGGGATGACGTCGACTTCGATGCCCTGCGCCCGCAGCGAGGCGCGCTCTTCTCCTCCGCGCCCGAACAGATAAGGGTCGCCGCCTTTGAGCCGCACCACGCGGTTGCCGGCGCGCGCTTCGGCGATCATCAGGCGTTCGATGAATTCCTGCGGCGTCGAGGCGCAGCCGCCCCGCTTGCCGACCTGGATCACGCGCGCGCCGGCCGGCGCATACGCCAGCACTTCGGGATTGACCAGGTCATCGATCAGCACCACGTCGGCGCGCTCGATCGCGCGTACCGCCTTTAAGGTCAACAGTTCCGGGTCGCCTGGACCCGCGCCTACCAACGTCACGCTGCTCATGGTGTTCCCCTTTTCAGCCTGCGGCCGCCAGCGCCGCGTTGACCATTTCGTCGATCTCGCCGGTGATGTTGGACAGGACGCCCGCCACCACCGAAAACTCTTTTCCTGCCTGCCCCGCCCGCGCCGCCACGATGCGCGCGTTGAACGCCACCATGCGGGCCTGCCGGTTGATGGTGTCGATGTCGGTGATCACGCCGCGCAGCTGCTTGCGCACCAGCCTCGCGTTCTGCTTGGCCTGTTCCTCGTAGATGCCGGTGATCTGATTGAGGATCGCCAGCGTCGGCGTGGTGATCTCGACCAGTTCCGCCAGCAGCTCCGCCGCCTGCGGCGAACCCTGCGCGACCGCCTTCAAGGTGCGCTCGCCCAGATCGGCGAAGGCGACGATCTTGCGGTCGCCATCGGGCTTGCCGAAGTACGCCTCGCGCAACTCCGGGCAGAACACGCCCGGCAAGCCGTCCGCCTCGCTCAGCAGCGACTTGTGCGCGCCGCAGAACAGCGCCAGCGCTTCACGGGCCGTCGCCTCGGCGCCTTCATTGCCCTGGGAGGCCAGCACCGCATACAACACGATGCGCTGCGACGTGAAGCGCCGGCGCCCCGACAGGTTGATCAACGCGCTGAATACCTCGCCGGACAGCGCCCTGGACGTATCCATCAAGCGGCTTCCTTCGCCGGGTGCGCCTGCTTCCGGTACAGGAACTCCAGCACCGCCGTACGGTACTCGGTGTAGCGCGGGTCCTGCGCCAGCGCGACGCGGTCGCGCGGACGCTCCAGTTGCACGTCGACGATTTCGCCGATGGTGGCGGCCGGGCCGTTGGTCATCATGACGATGCGGTCGGACAGCAGCACCGCTTCGTCGACGTCGTGCGTGACCATCACCACGGTGGACTTGGTGGCGGCGACGATCTTCAGCAGCTCGTCCTGCAGATGGGCGCGGGTCAGCGCGTCGAGCGCGCCGAACGGCTCGTCCATCAGCAGTACTTTGGGCTCCATCGCCAGCGCGCGGGCGATGCCGACCCGCTGCTTCATGCCGCCCGAGATTTCATGCGGACGCTTGGTTTCGGCCGCCGTCAGGCTGACCAGGGCCAACGCCTGCATGGTGCGCTCGCGCAGCTGCGCTTTCGATTCGGTCTTGCCGAACACGCGCTCCACGCCGAGGTGGATGTTTTCATAGCAGGTCAGCCAAGGCAGCAGCGAGTGGTTCTGGAACACCACCGAACGCTCCGGAGACGGGCCGGCGATTTCGCGGTTGGCGCACAACAGCACGCCGTCGGTCGGCTTCAGCAGGCCGGCGATCAGGTTGAGCAGCGTCGATTTGCCGCAGCCCGAGTGGCCGATCAGCGTGATGAATTCGCCCTTGCGCACCGTCAGGTCGATTTCACGCAGCGCGTGGAATACGCCCTTCTTGGTATGGAACACCATCTCCACGCCTTCGATATCGATGAATTTTGGATCGTCCATGACCATGCTCCTTAGTTCGATACTTGTTCGTAGGTGAAGGCGCGCGCCAGCGCCATCAGCGCCTGCTCCAGCAGCAGCCCGACGAAGCCGATTGCCACGATGGCGATGATGATGTGCGGGACATTCAGGTTGTTCCACTCGTCCCAGACCCAGAAGCCGATGCCCACGCCGCCGGTCAGCATCTCGGCCGCGACGATCACCAGCCACGCGGTGCCGATCGACAGGCGCACGCCGGTCAGGATGTAGGGCAGCGCCGACGGCAGCAGGATCTTGGTCAGCACCTTCCACTCCGACAGGTTCAGCACGCGCGCGACGTTCATGTAATCCTGCGGCACGCGCTGCACGCCGACGGCGGTGTTGATGATCATCGGCCAGATCGAGCAGATGAAGATCGACCAGATCGCGGCCGGGTTGGCCGACTTGAACACCAGCAGTCCAATCGGCAGCCAGGCCAACGGCGACACCGGCTTGAGCAAACTGATGATCGGCCCGAACATGCTGCCGACGAACTGCACGCGGCCGATCAGGAAGCCGAGCGGAATGCCGACCAGCGCCGCCAGCCCGAAGCCGACGGCCACGCGCTGCAGGGACGCCAGCAGGTTCCAGCCGATGCCCTGGTCGTTGGGGCTGTTGCGGTAGAACGGATCGGAGAACAGCTTGATCGCCTCCTGCAGCGTGACCATCGGCGTCGGGAAGGAGGCGTTGTTCACCGTGATGAGCTGCCACACCAGCACCAGCAGCGCGGCCCCCACCAGCGGGGCACCGATCTTCATGGCGGTGGCGGATACCTGCTGGCGCGCGCGCGCCGTGGAATTGGCGGCAAGCGGACGGCGGGGACGACGGGCCGGCGCAGCTTCGGTCGGGGCTACAGCGGTGACGGCGGCCGGCGGCTCGGCGTCGGTTTTAAGCATGGCGGTCATGGCATCTCCAGTATCAAGCTTTGATCTTGAACGAGGCGGCGAACGCTTTCGGGTTCTTGCCGTCCCAAACGGAACCGTCCATCAGCTTCGATGTGCGCATCGGGCTTTTCGGCAACGGCGTCTTGGTCATCGTCGCGGCGTCCTTGTACAAATCGATCTGGTTGACGGCGGTGGCCACGGCCAGGTAATCCGGATCGTCCTTCAGCAGTCCCCAGCGGCGATGCTGCGTCATGAACCACATACCGTCCGACAGGTAGGGGAAGTTGACCGCGCCGTCGTTGTAGAACTTCATGTGGTTGGCGTCGTCCCAGGTCTTGCCCAGGCCATTCTGGTAGCGGCCCATGATGCGCTGGTCGATCGCGTCCTTGCTGGTGTTGACGTAGGACTTGTCGGCGATGACTTCGGCCATCTTGTTCTTGTTGGCCAGCGAGGAGTCGATCCACTTGCCCGCTTCGAGGATGGCGGCCATCATCGCGCGGCAGGTGTTCGGGTACTTCTTCGCGAATTCCAGCGTGGAGCCGAGCACCTTCTCCGGGTGGTCCTTCCAGATGTCCTGCGTGGTGGTGGCGGTGATGCCGATGCCGTCCATGATGGCGCGGTGGCCCCACGGCTCGCCCACGCAGAAGCCGTCCATGTTCCCGACCCGCATATTGGCCACCATCTGCGGCGGCGGCACGGTGATGACCTTGGCATCCTTCATCGGATTGATGCCGTTGGCGGCCAGCCAATAGTACAGCCACATCGCGTGGGTGCCGGTCGGGAAGGTCTGGGCGAAGGTGTATTCGCGCTTATCGGTCTGCATCAGCTTCGCCAGCGACGCGCCGTCGACGGCGCCCTTGTCGGACAGCTTCTTCGACAGCGTGATCGCCTGGCCGTTGTTGTTGAGGCCCATGAGCACCGCCATGTCCTTCTTCTGGCCGCCGATGCCCATCTGGACGCCGTAAAGGAGGCCATACAGCACATGGGCCGCATCCAGATCGCCGTTGGCCAGCTTGTCGCGCACGCCGGCCCAGGAGGCCTCCTTGCTCAATACGAATTTGACGCCGTATTTTTTATCGAGGCCCAGCACCGACGCCATCACCACGGACGCGCAGTCGGTCAGCGGGATGAAACCGATCTTGACTTCTTCCTTCTCCGGCTTGTCCGAACCCGCCGCCCACGCACCACCCGTTGACAATCCCAACATGCTTCCTCCTGCTACAAGACCTGCGCCATGAATCAATTTCCTGCGCGTGACGTTAACCTCATCTGCTGCTGATGGCAAGGCGGTTTCCGTTTCAAGCTTCTTGTATTCCATGGCTATCCCTCTGTAGTCAGGCCAAAAAAAAACGCCTACCCGGCATGAACGCATTCATGCTTCGGTAGACGTCGTTGTCTTGGTGGGCCCCACCGCCGTTGGCGGGACACATCGAGCGCACCATTGCGCTTGTCAACAAGCTATGCAATGTCCGTGCCAGCACGGTTTACAGAGGGAGAGCGGGAAAATTCGGGGGTGGAGGACGCCGTACGATGGCGCAAAAAACGCACCGCGAACGCGCAGCGCATCATTTTGGACGGGGTTTAGCCGAGCAGGTCTTCCACGTCGAGGATGCGCTGGGCGACCTCGGACAGCTTGAGGTTTTTACTCATCGCCATGCTGCGCAGCTTCTGGTACGCCTGCTCCTCGCTGAAGCGCTGGCGCTCCATCAGCAGGCCCTTGGCGCGCTCGATGACCTTGCGCTCGGCCAGCTTGCTCTTGGTGTCGGAGAGCTCCTCGAGCAGCTTCTGCTCGCGGCGGAACCGCGCCAGCGCCACGTTGAGCACCGGTTTGATGCGGTCGCTCTGCAGCCCGGCCACGATGTACGCGGACACGCCGGCCGCCACGGCGGCCTCCATGCTCTCGGTGTCGTCGCTCTCGGTGAACATGACAATGGGGCGGCGCTCGTCGCGGGTGGCGATGACGATATGCTCCAGCACGTCGCGCGCGTCGGACTCGGCGTCGACGATGATCATGTCCGGCTGCAGCTGGGAGATCCGCTCCGGCAGGTACATGTCCGGCGGCAGCGAGGCGATGATGTCGTAGCCCGCTTCCAGCAGCCCGATACGCAGCACGCGCGCACGTTCGGCCTGCGCGCGTAGAAACTCGTCATCCTCATCGCCTGCGTGGATGATGGTGTTGACGACGACGATGCGGAGATTCCGCGTAGTCATACGAGGGAGCGGATGTGGTTCATGTCCTTGCAGCAAGCAAGATTCAAACCATTAAATCGGATATGCATTTCACGATTCTACGGCACAACTGCTTGGTTCGGCCAGTGGGATGCGCCATCGTTGGAAACTTACCAAATATCAACGTCAGAATTTCCTTGATCGCTAAGCTGGCGACACCTGAACGCTCTGAGAAGACAGGAGTCGACAAAAATGTTCAAGCAACCTACCTACCTGACTTGGCTGGCCGACCAAAATCGAAAAGTCCTGCTATTGTCGTTGCGATCAATCTTGCCAATCTTGCCCATGACCGCGTTAGCGATGGCAATCGTCTTCATGCCGCTGGCGATCTACGTCGCCGCTACGGAGGAAGGCGTTCGATCTGGTATTGGTTTAATCGGCGCTCTCGCGTATGCGTCCGTGACGCTGTCAATACTTATGTCGGCCATGCTGATCAAAGTCCATGCTGTAGCAACCGGAGAAAAGACCTCAAACATCGACGCTTTCAAGCGTGCCATATTGCGTTGTCCTGTCGTCGCGTGCGGGAGCTTCATCTATGTTTTTTTGGTTTCGTGCGGCGCCATATTGCTGGTGATTCCGGGCTTCATATTGTTTTTCCGGCTCAGTCTTTGGTGGTCCGAAGTGATAATCAACGGCAGCGGCATCCGCAGCGCGTTCTCCAATAGCCTTGGAATGACCAATGGCCGGGTGTGGCGCTTGCTGTGCCTGGGGTCGATGATATTGGCCGTGGATCGAGCCGTCACGATGGCGGTGGATAAGCTCTGCTCTTACCTCCCCGAAGTCGCAGCCACCTTAATACTTCCGCTGCCACTCATACTATCGATGATATTTATAAGCGCATATTTGGTGCGCATTCATCTCGACTGCAATGAACATCTCGATGCACGCTTGAGGCTCATGGCTCCTGCGTAGAAGCCAAGGCCGTCAGCTCTTGATCACAGGGCGCTCAGCGCTGCATGCCCCAGCGGCGGATGGTCAGCGATTCCAGTGGACGAAATACCACGTTCTCCACCAAAAGGCCGATCAGGATCACGGCGGCGAGGCCGGCGAACACTTTGTCTGTGTAGAGCTCATTCCGGTTCTGGAAGATGTACCAGCCCAGGCCTCCCTGGCCGCCGGTGGTGCCGAACACCAGTTCGGCCGCGATCAGCGTGCGCCAGGCGAAGGCCCAGCCGATCTTCAGGCCGGAGAGGATGGACGGCAGCGCTGCCGGCACCAGGATGTGCACCACCAGCCGCAGTCCGGTCAGGCCGTAGTTGCGGCCGGCCATGCGCAGGGTTTCGGGCACGCTCTGGAACCCGGCGTAGGCGCCCAGCGCCAGTGGCCATAGCACGGCGTGGACGATGACGAAGATCAGGCTTCCTTTTCCGAGGCCGAACCATAACAGCGCCAGCGGCAGCAGGGCGATGGCGGGCAGCGGGTTGAACATCGAGGTCAGCGTCTCCAGCAGGTCGCGCCCGATGCGGGTCGATGCGGCCAGCGCGGTCAGCGCGAAGGCGGCGGCGATGCCCGCCAGGTAGCCTTGCAGCAGGACGGCGAGGGAGATGCGCACGCGGTCCAGTAGTTCGCCGCTGACGATGCCGCCGGCGAAGGCTTGCGCGGTTTGCAGGAAGCTTGGCAGCAGCAGGTCGTTGGCCTGCCAGCGCGCGACCAGTTCCCACACGACGGCAAGCACGATCAGGATCGCCGTCTTGCGCAGCCAGGCTTGCTGCCATGCGCGTTGCGCCAGCGGCGGCGCGGCGTCGGCGGGACGCAGCGCGGCGGGCTTGGTGACGTATTCGTATTCCTGCCGGATCGGCGGATCGAGGACCAGGCTCATAGACGAGCCTCCGCGACACAGTCCATAGGACGCGTGCCGGGCGCCTCGGCATGGGTTCCCGCGTTCGCGGGAACGACGGGCGCGCCAAACAGCAGGCCGTGGATACGTTGAGCCGCAGCCTGGAACTCTTCGCTGCCGGCGCTGTGCAGCCCGAATTGATGGCTGTTCAACTCCGCCCTCACCTGCCCCGGATGCGGCGACAACAGCAGGATGCGATTGCCCACCACCAGCGCCTCCTCGATCGAATGCGTGACGAACAGCAGCGTGAAGCGCAACTCTTCCCACAAGCGCCCCAGCTCCTCCTGCATGTTGCGGCGCGTGAGCGCATCGAGCGCGGCGAACGGCTCGTCCATCAGCAGCACCTCCGGCTGCATCGCCAGCGCGCGCGCGATCGCCACGCGCTGCTTCATGCCGCCGGACAGCGTATGCGGATGCGCGTTCTCAAACCCGCCCAAGCCCACCTTGGCGATCCAGTGCATGGCGCGCTGCTCCGCCTCGTGTTTATTCAAGCGCTTGGTCATCAACAGCGGGAAGATGACGTTCTCCTTGACCGTCTTCCACGGCGGCAGCTGATCGAATTCCTGGAACACCACGATGCGGTCCGGCCCCGGCCCCTCGACCGTCTTGCCGTCGATACTGATGCGCCCCGCGACCGGCTCGATGAAGCCCGCCGCAGCCTTCAGCAGCGACGACTTGCCGCAGCCGGAAGGCCCGAGCAGCACGAACCTGTCGCCACGATAAACGTCGAAGCTGACGTCATGCGTGGCCCGCGTCGCGCCGTATTCCAGGCTCACGCCTTCCGCCTTCAGCAAAGGCGCCACGCCGACGGGCAGCCGTACAACATGGAAGCTCATATTCTCATCCCCCTTGCGTGATGACCGGATCGTCGAAGAAGTAATCGCGCCAGCTGGCAGGCTGCTTCTTGATCGCGCCGACGCGGTACAGGAACTGCGCCAGCCCATAGGTATTCTGCGGCGCCACGCTGAACTGCACCTGCGGGTTCTTGACGATCTTCAGCAGCAGCGCGCGATCGACCTTGCTCTTGCTGATGCGGATATACGCGTCGGTCGCTCCTTCCGGATTGGTGGTCGCATATTGCGCGGCCTCCGCCAGCGCGGCGGTGAAGGCGCGGTAGGTCTTTGGATTCTCGTTGCGGAATTTCTCGGTGGCGTACAGCACCGTGGCGGAGCTCGGGCCGCCCAGAACGTCGTAGGAATTGAGCACGATGTGCGCGTTCGGATTACCGGCCAGCTCCTGCTCCTGGAACGGGGGATTGCCGAAGTGGCCGTTGATCTCCGTGCCGCCGGCGATGACGGCGGCCGCAGCATCCGGATGCGGCAAGGTCTGGGTGAATTTATCCAGCCGCGCGAACTCCTTGTCGCCCCACTGCTTGGCCGCCGCATACTGCAGGATGCGCGACTGCACCGACACCGTCACCGCAGGCAACGCGATGCGGTCCTTTTCGCTCAGGTCGGCGATGCTCTTCACCTTGGGGTTGTTGCTGACCAGGTAGTAGGGGAAGCTGCCCAGCGACGCCACGCCGCGCACGTTCTGCTTGCCGTTGGTGCGATCCCATATCGTCAGCAGCGGACCGACGCCGGCGCCGGCGATGTCGATGGCGCCGGACAGCAGCGCGTCATTCACCGCCGAGCCGCCGGACAACTGGGTGCGCTCGACGGTGATGTCGATGCCGGCCTTCTTGCCCTGCTTCTCGATCAGCTGCTGGTCCTGCGCGATGTTGAGCAGCAGGTAGACGATGCCGAACTGCTCTGCGATGCGGATGCGGCCTTCGGCGTGCGCCGGCGCAGCGACGGCGAAACTGAGCGCGAGAGCGGCTGCGATCACGCGGGGGATCAATCTGGACATGGGTTTCCTTGATTTAGAAAGGCACATCGCCTTCGATGGTGGTGCGATACAGCTTGCGGCGCAGGTGCTCCGGCGTGCCGCCCGCCAGATGCATCAGCGAGCGGTTATCCCAGAACACCATGTCGTGCGGCGCCCAGCGATGGCGGTACACGTGCTCCGGCAGCACGCTGTGTGCGAACAGTTCGGCGAGCAGCGCGCGGCTCTCGTCCTCCGGCACGCCGACGATGCGCGTGGTGAAATGCTCGCTGACGAACAGCGCCTTGCGTCCCGTCTCCGGATGCGTGCGCACCACCGGATGCACCACCGGCTTGACCTCGTCGATCTGCGCCTGCGTCAGGGCCGGGCGGAATGGGCTGCGGCGGCGCAGCTCTTCGTACTGCGCGAGATAACTATGTTCGGCGCGCGCGCCCTGCACCGCATGGCGCAGCGCGGACGGCAAGGTGTCCCAGGCCAGGTGCATATTGGCGAACAGCGTATCGCCGCCTTCGGCCGGCAGCTCCTGCGCGTGCAGCATCGAGCCGAGGCTCGGCGTCTCCTTGTACGACAGGTCGGAATGCCAGAAGTGGCCGGCGTCGCCAAGGCCGATCGGCTTGCCGTCCTCGATGATGTTGGAGATGATCAGCACTTCCGGGTTGGAGGCCAGCTGGAAGTTGCGCAGCACGTGGATTTGCAGCGGGCCGAAACGGCGGCTGAAGTCGACCTGCTGCTGCGGCGTGATGCGCTGGTCGCGGAACACCAGCAGGTGGTGGTCCAGATGCGCTTTATGTATGCGCTGGAAGTCGCGCTGCGACAGCGGTCGGTTCAAATCGAGGCCAATGACCTCCGCGCCCAGCGGCGCATCAAAGAGTTCGACCTCGAAGGTATCCTGGAGAACGGCAGACATGGCACACACCCATTGAATCAGTATGCACCCAGTCTATGCCGCTCCGCATATTTAGAAAACGAAGCTTATCCGATATCGATATGCGGATTCGGTTTAAGCCCGGCGCAGGCAGAGCGCGGCGGCCGCCGCGATCAGCAGCAGCGGGATCAGCGAGGCTTCGATGCCGAAGGCGCCGCCGGTCAGCAGCACATTGCCCGACAGTTCGCCGCGCAGCAGGCCGCCGCTGGCCGCGTGGCCCGACACGGTCGATGAGAACACCTGGCTGACGCAGTAGTTCCATGCGACGTGAGTGCCGATGCAGACCCACAGGCGGCGCGTGCGCATGTAGAGCGCTGCCTGCAGCACGCCGTAGGCGGCGATCACGGCGACCGCCAGCACGGTGAAGCCTTCGTTAGGCAAATGCGCCAGGCTGAACACCAGCGCCGAGATCACGATGGCCGCCTTGCTACCCAGCGAGCGCTCGGTGACGCCGAAGATCACGCCGCGAAAGATCATCTCCTCCGCCAGGCCGACCAGTACCAGCTCGGCGAGCGGTGCCAGGATCATGAGGCCGACGGCATTGACGCCGTCGAAGCGGTACGCGCCCAACGCCGCCAGCACGGCGAAGGTCAGCGCCACCAGCACGGCGCCCAAGAGCACGCCGGCGCCGAGCTGCTTTGCCATGCCCTGTGTCGCCAGCTCGGTGGGCTGGCGCTTTTCGATGCGGCGCACATAGAAGCGGTAGCCGAACCATACAAATACGGCGGCCAGCAGCTGCGGCCACACGATGCGGTACGGCTTCTCGACCAGCTTCGAGACGATGATCATAATCAGCGGCACCCAGGCGAAGGTCAGCACCACGCCGAGCACGATGCGGACCATCGGGTGGCCCATCAGGCGCGAACCCAAGGTTGGTTTTTGCGTTGCCATGTTAAGAGTTGTTTCCATCATCACTTTCCTCAGGGAGTGGGTCGGACTTTCTTGGTGGCGGCGCGAATGCGGTCGCCGAAGGAGCGCTGCTCAAGCACTTTGATCGCTTGCGCCAGGCATTCGGACAAGGGGAACTCCAGCTCCGCATCGAGGCTGTCGGCGGCGCGCCTGGTCGCCTTCCAGCATGCTTCAAGATGCGGCAGCATGGCCTCGCCCTGGGGGCTCAGGCGCACCGTGCGCTGCCGGCCGTCGTCGCCGTCGGCGGCCACCAGCAGCAGGCCTTCCTTCTTCATCAGCGCCACCGTCTGCGTCGCCGCCGGCTGCGTGATGCCGGCCAGCGCGGCCAGCTCGCCGACGGTCGCGCTGCGCTGCTGCGCCAAGGCCCGCATCAGCGGCGTGTAGCGCGGCCGGTACTGCAGGCCGGCATCCACGTAGGATTGCTGGACCGCGCCGTCGAGCAGTTCGATCAAGTGCCGCAATTGAGTTCCGAGTCCTTGTTTCATGACCCGATATTAGCACTATTTACATAAGCGCTTATATAAATATTTGCGGCGCGTGCGCCGTCACGCGAGGCCGCTGAGGATGAGATCTATTCCCTGAAGAAAATCGACACGATCATCATGCGTGGGCAAGCGCTTGGCCATGCTGCGCGTGAACGGATACGCGTCCGGATCGAGCCGCAGCCACATGCCGGAGACCTGCTCCAGGAAGTCGGACCTGTCGACGCCCCGCTCCCGGCCGATGTGCGCGTTCGCCGCGTTCTGCGCGCTGACGCCCAGGATATAGCTCAACAGCGCGGACACGGTCGCCCATTGCGCGTCCCCTGGCACGCCCATCGCACGCACCTGCTGGCCGATACGTTCGAGTATGCGCACCGTCGGCAACTGTCCCGGCGCGCGCGTCAGCGCCGTGCCGATCCATGGATGCGCGTCGATCGCGTCGAACAGCCCCAGCGCCAGCGCGCGGATGATGTCCTTCGGCGATGTTTGCGCTGAGGGCGCGTCCAGCGTCTGCGCGACGATGGCGTCGCACGCCGCCGTCAGCAGGTCGCTTTTGTTGGCCACGTGCCAGTAAATGGCGCCAGGCCCGGTGGCGAGCCGCTCCGCCAGGGCGCGGAAAGTGAGGCCGCTCTCGCCGCTGCCGTCGAGTAGCGCGACCGCGGCCTCGATGATCTTGTCGCGCGACAGCGATTCTTCCCGTCGCGGGGTACTGCCTGCTTTTTTAACCATGCATTATCTTGACATAGATGACGGGCTGCCGCAAAATCGTTATGGAACGCCGTTCCATAACTATGAAAGGTTCAGCATGCATACTCCAATAGCGATCGTCGGCGCGGGCCTCGGCGGATTGATGCTTGCCCGGGTGCTCCACGTCCACGGCATTCCGGCCACGGTCTACGAAGCGGAAGCCTCTGCCGACGCCCGCGCCCAGGGCGGCATGCTCGATATCCATGATCACAACGGGCAACTCGCGCTCAAAGCGGCCGGGCTGTTCGACCAGTTCCTGCAGATCATCCACCCCGGCGGCCAGGCATCCCGCGTGCTCGACCGGCACGGCGCGGTGCTGCTGGACGAGGCCGACGACGGCAGCGGCGGACGGCCGGAAGTACCGCGGGGGGCGCTGCGCCGCATCCTGATCCAGTCGCTTCCCGCCGAAACGATCCGCTGGGGAAGCAAGCTTGCGACCGCCGTGGCGTTGGGCGGCGGGAGGCACCGGATGACGTTCGCCGACGGCGCGACGGCGACGACCGATCTGCTGGTGGGCGCCGATGGCGCATGGTCGAAGGTGCGGCCGCTGCTGTCCGACGCCCAGCCGGCATATACCGGCGCCACCTTCATCGAAACTTATCTGTTCGACAGCGACGCCCGCCATCGGCCGAGCGCCAAAGCCGTCGGCGCCGGCGCGATGTACGCGCTGGCGCCAGGCCAAGGCATCTTCGCGCATCGCGAGCCGGACGGCGCGCTGCATACTTATGTGGAGTTGTTGAAGCCGAGGGCATGGATCGCCGGCATCGACTTCGCGGACCGGGTCGCCGCGCTGGCCCGCGTCGCCGAAGAGTTCGACGGCTGGGCACCGGAACTGACCGCCCTCATCGCCGACGGCGACACGGCGCCGGTGCCGCGGCCGATCTACGCGCTGCCCGCCATGCATCAATGGGACCGCGTACCGGGCGTGACTTTGTTGGGGGATGCGGCGCACCTGATGGCGCCGTCGGGCGAAGGCGCCAACCTCGCCATGTTCGACGGGGCCGAACTCGGCAAGGCCATCGCCGCCCATCCCGGCGATCTTGAGGCCGCGCTGGCGGCATATGAGACAGAACTATTCCCCCGCAGCGCGGCGGTCGCCGCCGAGGCCGAAGGCCTGCTGGACATCTGCCTCGGCCAAGGCGCGCCTCACAGCCTGGTGAACATGTTCACCAGCAACATGCAGGCCGGCGCTTAAGCGGCGGCGTAGGTCGCCAGGCGCTTGGCGACGCGCGTCGCCAGCTGGTCATGGCCGCTGACGGTGATTTCCAGATCCTGCAGCTGGCCGTCGTTGATGCCGTAGACCCAGCCGTGCACGGTCAGGTCCTGGCCGCGGTCCCACGCGTCCTGCACGATGGTGGTCTGGCAGACGTTGGACACCTGCTCCACCACGTTCAGCTCCACCAGGCGCTCCGAGCGGCGCTGCTCGTTGACCACGGTGCCCATGTAGCGCTCGTGCTTCTGGTGCACGTCCTGCACGTGGCGCAGCCAGTTGTCGACCAGGCCGACGCGGGTGCCGGTCATGGCCGCGTGCACGCCCTTGCAGCCGTAGTGGCCGACGATGATCACGTGCTTGACCTTGAGCACGTCGATGGCGAACTGCAGCACCGACAGCGCGTTCAGGTCCGAGTGCACCACCACGTTGGCGATATTGCGATGCACGAAGACGTCGCCCGGCGCGAGGCCCAGCAGTTCGTTCGCCGGCACGCGGCTGTCCGAGCAGCCGATCCACAGGTATTCCGGCGCCGCCTGATTGGCCAGGCGCTTGAAGAAATCGGGGTCGTGCTCGACCTCCGACGCCGCCCAGCGGCGGTTGTTTTCCAGCAGGCCGCGCAGCGGGGATGTGCTATTTTCCAGATCGCTCATATTGCTCCTCTTGTACATAAGAAGACCGCCGCTCTACCTGAAAAGGCAGCGCGGCGGTCCGATATTACCAATCCTGCGTGACGCCAAGATTACTCAAAGAAGTCCTTGACCTTGTCGCGCCAGGTTTTGCTTTGCGGGCTGTGCTTCGAGCCGCCTTCGGTGGTCAGCTTCTCGAAGTCGCGCAGCATGTCCTTCTGCTTTTCGGTCAGCTTGACCGGGGTCTCGACCGCGACGTGGCAGAACAGATCGCCCGCGAAGCCGGAACGCACGCCCTTGATGCCCTTGCCCTTGAGGCGGAAGGTCTTGCCCGACTGGGTGCCTTCGGGGATCGTGAACGATACTTTACCAGAGAGCGTCGGCACTTCGATTTCGCCGCCCAGCGCCGCCTTGGCGAAGGAGATCGGCATCTCGCAATGCAGGTCGTCGCCTTCGCGCTGGAACACGTTGTGCGGCTTGATGTGGATTTCCACGTACAGGTCGCCCGACGGTCCGCCGTTGGTGCCCGGTTCGCCGTTGCCCGACGAGCGGATGCGCATGCCGTTGTCGATGCCGACCGGGATCTTCACTTCCAGCGTCTTGTTGCGCTTGATGCGGCCCTGGCCCGCGCACGCGGCGCATGGCTCGGGGATGATCTTGCCGGTGCCGTGGCATTTCGGGCAAGTCTGCTGGATGCTGAAGAAGCCCTGCTGCATGCGCACCTGGCCATGGCCGGCGCAGGTCGAGCAGGTGACCGGCGAGGTGCCTGGCTTGGCGCCGGAACCGTGGCAGGTGTCGCACTTGTCCCACGACGGCACGCGGATGGTGGTGTCGAAACCGTGCGCCGCCTGTTCCAGCGTGATCTCCAGGTTGTAGCGCAGGTCGGCGCCGCGGTACACCTGCGGGCCCTGGCTGCGACCACGGCCGCCGCCGCCGAAGATGTCGCCGAAGATGTCGCCGAAGGCGTCGCCGAAACCGCCGGCGCCGCCGCCGAAGCCCCCGCCGCCGCCCATGTTCGGATCGACGCCGGCGTGACCGTAACGGTCATACGCTTCGCGCTTCTCCGGATTGGTCAGCATCTCGTAGGCTTCTTTGACTTCCTTGAATTTTTCTTCCGACTCTTTGCTGTCCGGATTGCGGTCCGGATGGTACTTCATCGCCAGTTTGCGATAGGACTTCTTGATCTCGTCTTCCGATGCGTTTTTTGCGACACCAAGTATCTCGTAGAAATCACGCTTTGCCATATTGTCGGACCTTGCTGTATTTATACTCTGTGCTGATTATGCGAAAAAGCCGAGCCGGCACCGCTTGCACGGCAACACGGCTCGGCATTGTCGTCCCCGCGCAGGCGGCGACCCATGCTGAGCATCCTGATCCGGCTCAGCATGGATTCCCGCCTGCGCGGGAATGACGCGTCTTACTTGCTGTCTTTGACTTCTTTGAAGTCGGCGTCGACCACGTCGTCCTGCGCCTTGGCCTGCTCTGCGCCCGGCTGTGCGCCGCCTTCGCCGCCGCCGGCCGCAGCCTGCTGCGCCTGCATGTCGGCGTACATCTTCTCGCCCAGCTTCTGCGAAGCGGTCGACAGCGATGCCACTTTGGCGTCGATTTCAGCCTTGTCGCCGGCCTTGATCGAAGCTTCCAGTTCGGTGATCGCCGCTTCGATCTTCTCTTTCTCGCCCGCTTCCAGCTTGTCGCCGTATTCGGTCAGCGACTTGCGGGTCGAGTGCACCAGCGCGTCGGCCTGGTTGCGCGATTCGGCCAGCTCTTTGACTTTCTTGTCTTCTTCGGCGTTGACTTCGGCGTCCTTCACCATCTTCTGGATTTCGGCTTCGGTCAGGCCGGAGTTGGCCTTGATCGTGATCTTGTTTTCCTTGCCGGTGGCCTTGTCCTTGGCGCCGACGTGCAGAATGCCGTTGGCGTCGATGTCGAAGGTCACTTCGATCTGCGGCGTGCCGCGTGCTGCCGGCGGGATGCCTTCCAGATTGAATTCGCCCAGGCCCTTGTTGCCGGCCGCGATTTCACGCTCGCCCTGGTAGACCTTGATGGTCACGGCAGGCTGGTTGTCATCGGCGGTCGAGAACACTTGCGAGAACTTGGTCGGAATCGTGGTGTTCTTGTGGATCATCTTGGTCATCACGCCGCCCAGGGTTTCGATACCCAGCGACAGCGGCGTCACGTCCAGCAGCAGCAGATCCTTGCGCTCGCCCGACAGCACCGAGCCTTGAATGGCTGCGCCGACGGCCACGGCTTCGTCCGGGTTCACGTCCTTGCGTGGATCCTTGCCGAAGAACTCTTTAACTTTTTCCTGCACCTTAGGCATACGGGTCATACCGCCGACCAGGATGATGTCGTCGATGTCCGAAACCTTGACGCCGGCGTCCTTGATCGCGGTGCGGCATGGCTCGATGGTCGCGTTGATCAGCTCCTCGACCAGCGATTCCAGCTTGGCGCGGGTCATCTTCAGCGTCAGGTGGACCGGCGCGCCGTTCGCCATGGCGATGTACGGCTCGTTGATCTCGGTCTGCTGCGACGACGACAGTTCGATCTTCGCGCGCTCGGCCGAAGCCTTGATGCGCTGCAGGGCGATCGGATCTTTTTTCAGGTCCAGGCCGTTGATCTTCTTGAACTCTTCGATGATGTAATCGATGATGCGCTGGTCGAAGTCTTCGCCGCCCAGGAAGGTGTCGCCGTTGGTCGACAGCACTTCGAATTGTTTTTCACCGTCGACGTCGGCGATCTCGATGATCGACACGTCGAAGGTACCACCACCCAAGTCATACACGGCGATCTTGCGGTCGCCCTTTTCGGTCTTGTCCAGGCCGAAAGCCAGCGCGGCGGCGGTTGGCTCGTTGATGATGCGCTTGACGTCCAGACCGGCGATGCGGCCGGCGTCCTTGGTCGCCTGGCGCTGCGAGTCGTTGAAGTACGCAGGCACGGTGATGACCGCTTCGGTGACTTCTTCACCGAGGTAGTCTTCAGCGGTTTTCTTCATCTTGCGCAGCACTTCAGCCGAGATTTGCGGCGGCGCCAGTTTTTTGTCGCGTACGCCGATCCATGCATCGCCGTTGTCGGCTTTCATGATCGAGTAAGGCATCAGGCCGATGTCCTTCTGCACTTCTTTTTCGTCGAACTTGCGGCCGATGAGGCGCTTGACGGCGAACAGCGTGTTTTTCGGGTTGGTGACAGCCTGGCGTTTCGCCGGCGCGCCAACGAGAATTTCACCATCTTCTTGGTAAGCAATGATCGAGGGCGTCGTGCGCGCGCCTTCGGCGTTTTCGATTACCTTTGGCTGACCATTTTCCATGATGGAAACGCAGGAATTCGTGGTTCCCAGATCGATACCGATAATTCTACCCATGATTTTTCTTCCTTTTTTGCTAAGTTCAGATGGTACTAATATGTGGAAAAGCTGTATGTTTTCAAGTATTTATTTTGCTTGCGCGGCGGTCACGATGGCGGGACGCAGCAGGCGGTCCGCGATCATATAGCCCTTTTGCAGTACGGAAACAACCGTATTGGCTTCCTGGTCCGCAGGCACCACGGCGACGGCCTGGTGCTTGTTCGGATCGAGCTTCTCGCCCTGCGCCGGCAGGATCTCCAGCAGGCGGTTTTTCTCGAAGGCCGAGGTCAGTTGCTTGAGCGTCATTTCGACGCCTTCCTTCAGCGACTCGACCGATGGCGTTTCGACTTTCAGGGCCATTTCCAGGCTGTCCTTGACCGGCACCATGGCTTCGGCGAAGCTTTCGACGGCGAATTTATGCGCCTTGGCCACGTCTTCCTGGGCGCGGCGACGGATGTTTTCACCGTCGGCCTTGGCGCGCATGAAGGCGTCGTGCATCTCGGCCAGCTTGGCTTCGGTGGCGGCCAGCTGCTGTTCCAGCGAAGGCAGGTCCGACGACGATGGCGGGGCCGACGCAGCGGCCGCGGCCGCTTCTGGATTAGGGGGTACGGCTTGGTTTTCCTGATCTTGCATCTAGAGACTCCTACAATCGTATTTGTTTGACATTACTTTTGTTACTGCACTGGCTGCAAATGGGGCGATAACCTATCTTTTCAAGGGTTATTCCGCACATCGCGCTTTTTGTGCTGACTCAGCGCGCGCAATTCATCAGCCGGCTATTTTAACAGGCTGGCACTCGTCACCCGCAAGTGCTGATTACGGTGCGACGGGGGGCTTGTGGCGTGTTTGCCTCTTTTAGTCGGCGGCGCCGAGCTGCAGCGCGGCGGCGCGGGCGATTTCGGCCTCTTTCTTCAGCAGTTCGCGCTGCGACGGCGACAACTGGGTCGGCCAGCCGATCATGTGCTGCTCGGCGATTTCCGCCAGCGCGGCGATCCAGGCCGGGGATTCGTTCAGGCAGGGGATGTAGTGGAACTCCTTGCCGCCGGCCTGTTCGAAGTCGTGGCGGACCTCCATCGAGATTTCTTCCAGCGTCTCCAGGCAGTCGCTGGTGAAGCCGGGGCAGATGACGTCGATGCGCTTGACGCCGTCGCGCGCCAGCTGGGCCACGGTCGGCGCGGTGTAGGGCTGCAGCCACTCGGCCTTGCCGAAGCGCGACTGGAAGGTGACCACGTACTGGTCCGGCGTCAGCTTCAGCGCGGCGGCCAGCAGGCGGGCGGTTTTGAGGCATTCGCAGTGGTAGGGGTCGCCCAGCATCAGGGTACGCTTGGGGACGCCGTGGAAGCTCATCAGCAGCTTGTCCGGGCGGCCGTTCGCTTCCCAGTGGTTCAGCACCGACTGCTTGAGGGCGCGGATGTAGCCTTCGTGGTCGTGGTAGTTGCGCACGAAGCGCAGTTCCGGGATGTTGCGCACCGTGCCGTAGTGGTCGAACACGGCGTCGCAGATTGACGCGGTGGTGGTGCCGGAGTATTGCGGATAGGCGGGCAGCACCAGGATGCGGTCGCAGCCGTCGGCCTTCAGCTTGCCCAGCACCTCGGGCAGCGACGGCGAACCGTAGCGCATGGCCATGGCCACGGTCAGGTCCTGGTGGCCGCGCTCGCCCAGCGCGCCGAGCAGGTATTGCGCTTGCGCGGCGGTGTGGACTTTCAGCGGCGAGCCTTCGCGGGTCCAGATCGTCGCATATTTTTTAGCCGACTGGCCGGAGCGGAACGGCAGGATGATCAGGTTGAGGATGAACCACCAGATGGCCCTGGGGATCTCGACCACGCGCGGGTCGGAGAGGAATTCCTTCAGGTAGCGGCGCACGGCGGAACGGGTCGGCGCGTCGGGCGTGCCGAGGTTGACCAGCACGATGGCGCTGCGGCTGGGGGTGCCGTGCTTGTAAGGTGGTTCTTTTTGGAAGGTCATGTAAGGGCGCTATAAAGATGGGTGGGAGCCAGCCTTCCATTATAGCCACCACTCACCCCGCAACCGTCAGCAAGTTGCACGCTCCGTAGTCGAGGGGTCAGACCCCGTACGGGGTCTGACCCCTGTCACGGTGCGCGGGTCTAGGAGGCCAGCAGCTCGCGGGCGTGCTTGCGGGTGGTGGCGGTGATTTCCAGGCCGCCCAGCATACGCGCTACTTCCTCGACGCGAGCCTTGGAATCCAGCACGTCGATGCGCGACGCGGTCTTGCCGTTGGCGAGCGTGCCCTTGGCCACCTGGAAGTGCTGGCCCGCCTGGCTGGCCACCTGCGGCAGGTGCGTCACGCACAGCACTTGTCGTTCCTGGCCCAGCCGGCGCAGCAGGCGCCCCACCACTTCCGCCACGCCGCCGCCGATGCCGCTGTCGACCTCGTCGAAGATCAGGGTCGGCGTCGTGGTCGCGTTGGAGGTGATGACCGAAATCGCCAGCGAAATGCGCGCCAGCTCGCCGCCCGACGCTACCTTGGCCAGCGGCCGCGCCGCCACGCCGGCATGGCCGGCGACCAGGAACTCGACCTGCTCCAGGCCATACGCGCTGGCCTCGGCCGGGTTCAGCGCGACTTCGAAACGGCCGCCGGTCATGTTCAATTCCTGCATCGCCTTGGTGACGGCGTCGCCCAGCTGGCGCGCGGCCCTGGTGCGCGTGGCCGACAGCTTCCGCGCCTCTTCGGTGTACGCAGCCTTGAGCTTTTGCTCCTGCTTGCGCAAGCCTTCGATGTCGCTGGCGTCGGCGATCTGCGCCAGGCGCTCGGCCAGCTTCGCATGCTCTTCCGGCAGCTGCTCCTCGGTGACGCGGAACTTGCGCGCCGCCGAGTGGATCGCATCCATCCGCGCCTCCACCTGATGCAGGCGCGCCGGGTCGAGATCCACGCGGTCCAGATAATCGTTCAGCGCATACACCGCCTCCTGCAGCTGGATGCGCGCCGGCTCGATCAGGTCGACGATCGCCTGCAAGCCGGTGTCGATGCCGGCCAGCTTGCCCAGCTTCTGGTTCAGCGACGACAGCTGCGACAGGATCGGATGGTCTTCGGATTCGGAGATCGCCGCCAGCGCCTCCTGCGCGCCTTCCAGCAGGCTGGCCGCGTGCGACAGGCGGCTTTGCTCGTTGCTGACCTCCGCCCACTCGCCCGGTTTGACGGCCAGCTTTTCCAGCTCGTTGACCTGCCACTCCAGGCGCTCGCGCTCGTACAGCACGTTGGCCGCATTGGTCTCGAACGCCTCCAGCTGCTTCGCCAGCGCGCGCCACGCCTTGTACGCCAGCGACACCGCGCGCGCCTCGCCCGCCGCGCCGGCCTGGCCGTCGAGCAGCAGGCGCTGCGCCTCGGTCTTCATCAGCGACTGGTGCGCATGCTGGCCGTGGATATCGACCAGCATGTCGCCGATCTCGCGCAGCTGCGCCGCCGTCGCCGCGATGCCGTTGATGTAGGCCTTGCTGCGGCCGGCGTTGTCGATCACGCGGCGCAGCAGCGCCCCGCCCTCCTCGACCGCGAACTCGTTCGCCGCCAGCCAGTCGCGCGCCTGTTCGCTGAGCGCGAAATCGGCCGTGATGTCGGCCTTGGCCGCGCCCTCGCGCACCACGCTGGCGTCGCCCCGGCCGCCCAGCGCCAGGGTCAGCGCGTCGATCAGGATCGACTTGCCGGCCCCGGTCTCGCCGGTGAAGACGGTGAAGCCGGCGGCGAATTCCAGTTCGATGGTGTCGACGATGACGAAATCACGGATGGACAGGGTGCGGAGCATGGATACCTGAAGAGTAATTAATTGAGTTTGCCTTCACCGGACGGATACTCGTTCCAGTGCAGTTTTTCACGCAGGGTGTTGTAGTAGCTCCAGCCTTCCGGATGCAGGAACGTGATCGCGTGCGGCGAGCGCTGGATCACGATCTGGTCCTGCACCTGCAGGCTGGCGAAGGTCTGCATGTCGAAGTTGACGCTGGCGTCGCGCCCGCGCACGATCTCGATCACGATCTCGCTGGACTCGGGCAGCACGATCGGCCGGTTCGACAGCGCGTGCGGCGCGATCGGCACCAGCACGATCCCGCCCAGGCTGGGATGCAGCAGCGGTCCGCCGGCCGACAGCGCGTAGGCGGTGGAGCCGGTCGGGGTGGAGATGATCAAGCCGTCGGAGCGCTGGTTGTACATGAAGTGGCCGTCGACGTCGACGCGCAGCTCGGCCATGCCGGCGCCGGCGCCGCGCGCCACCACCACATCGTTGACCGCCATGCCGACGTGGATGGTGTCGCCGTTGCGGCGCACCCGCCCTTCGAGCAGGGTGCGGCGCTCGGCCTTGTAGCGGCCGGCCAGGATATTGGCCAGCACCGGCAGCATGCCTTCGAGCGGAATGTCGGTCATGAAGCCGAGGCGGCCCTGGTTGATGCCGATCAGCGGCACATCGAACGGCGCCAGTTGGCGCGCGATGCCGAGCATGGTGCCGTCGCCGCCCATGACGATGGCGGCGTCGCAGTGGGCGCCGATGCCGGCCGCGTTCATCACGCGCGCGCTGGCCGGGTCCAGGTCCAGGTGGGCCGCCGTCTGCTCCTCGAACACCACCGTGTAGCCGCCCTGCTGCAGGAAGTCGACCACGCTGCCCACCGATTCGGCGATGCCGTCGGTATTCTGGCGTACGACCAGGGCGATGGTTTTGAAAACGGCGGGCGTGGCGGTCATAAAAATCTCGGCATAAGGGTGAGTCGGCGACACGCAGCAGGGTAACCCATAACGCCGGCTTCTGCTATCACCCACTCGCGCCATCACTGTACATTTAAACAGTGTCTTATGCAAGCCTAGTGGATGGTCATCACGCCTATGGCCATCGAGAACACCACTGCGATCCCCAGCGAGAACACGTAGGCCAGCATCAGCGCCGACCAGCGCAGGAAGGTGGTGAAGCGGCCGCTGTGATACACGCGCCGCATCGCCCACGGCAGGTAGCCCAGCACCCACAGCCACAGCACGAAGCGCACGAAGGTGAACGGCACCAGCAGCATCACGCAAAACATGAAGTAAGCGAAGGCGTTGGTGTGCAGCGCGAACAGCACATGCTCGCCGAAGCGCCGCCCGGAGCCGAGGTACAGCACCTTGAGGAACAACGCGAACACCGGCATCAAACAGAAGATCACATACGGGCCGTAGTGATAAAAGCCGTCCTTGGCCACATTCAACTGCTCCTGCCCCGGCAGCGCGTCGAAAGCATGCCACTGGTGGCGCAGGCGCGGCCAGTCGGCCAGCCAGCTATCGACTTTGTCCCGCTCGGGATGGGCCTCGTTGTTCTTGGTCTTGTCCCACTTGACGGCGGGCTTGGCGTCGGCCGGGGTGGCGTCGGCGTTCGCGTGCTCCTGCTTCGACTCCGCCACCTGGGCGGCGACCGAGTCCGGTTCGGCGTCGCCGGTGCGCAACTCGAAGCTGCCGGTGAACTTCATCAGCGCGAAGAACAGCAGGCTCAGGGTCAGGTACAGCCGCAGCGGCTGCACGAAGCGCACGCGGCGGCCGCGGATGTATTCATTGGTCAGCAGGCCGGGGCGGAACAGCAGGCGCGTCAGGCTGCCCCACAGCTTGCCCTCCAGCGCCACGTAATGGCCGATGAACTCGTGCAGGAACTCGCGCGTGCTGGCGTGGTGCAGGATCGCCTCCTGGCCGCAGTTGGCGCAGAAGTGGCCGCCGAGCGGCGCTTCGCAGTTCGGGCAATTGACGGCAGTGCTCATGCGGACATCCTGAAGATGGAAAGGTGGCTAAATGATAAACGACTTCATCCGGTAGTTGTCAAAATTCAATGTGGCGACCGGCAAGATAACAACTCGCTAAGATGGCTTCAACACACAGGGAGAACCATCATGAAGCAAGCACACGTCAACACCGACGCCAAAGTTGAAAACGACGGCGTCAAGCGCATGCCGCACGAGCGCGACGAATCGCCCGACGGCCAGGACGCGAAACCGCGCAGCATCATGAAACAGGCGGCAGCCGACATCGACAGCGGCATGGTCGATACCGATCTGCACAACCAGCCCGGCGTGCAAAAGGTCCAGACCCCGGCGCCGCGCGAAGCCACAGCGAAGCCGCAACCCAACACTAAGCAGGATTGAGATCCATGACCAAGACCCCCATCGCCGCCTCGCTCGCCCTGATCTGCGCCGCCCTCGCCTCGCACGCGGCGCTGGCGCAGACCTACCCCGTCGGCTTCGGCCCGAATCCGGTGCTGCCCAAGCCGGACCGCTCGCTGATCCCCACCGTCAACGTGGCGCCGGCCGAACCCTGGTCGGCCAAGGAGCAGCCGACGGCGCCGCCCGGCTTCGCCGTCACCGCCTACGCGCGCGGGCTGGATCATCCGCGCTGGGTCTACACGCTGCCCAACGGCGACGTGCTGGTGGCCGAGACCAACGCCCCGCCCAAACCGGACGACAGCAAGGGCATCAAGGGCAAGATCATGCAGTCGCAGATGAAGAAGGCCGGCGCGGTCAGCCCGTCGGCCAACCGCATCACGCTGCTGCGCGGGCTCGACGCCAATGGCGCGGCGCAAAGCAAGACCGTGTTCATCCAGGGCGTCAATTCGCCGTTCGGCATGACGCTCGCCGGCGGCAACCTGTACGTGGCCGCCACCGACGCCGTGCTGCGCTTCCCGTACAAGGACGGCGACACCACCGTCAGCGCGCCCGGCGTCAAGGTGATGGACCTGCCGGCCGGCACGCTGAACCACCACTGGACCAAGAACATCATCGCCAGCCCGGACGGCAAGTACCTGTACGTCACGGTCGGTTCCAACAGCAACGTCGGCGAGAACGGCATGGAGGCCGAAACCGGCCGCGCCGCGATCTGGCAGCTGGAGATCGCCACCAACAAGGCGCGGCTGTACGCCACCGGCCTGCGCAACGCCAACGGCATGGGCTGGGAGCCGCAGACCAAGGCGCTGTGGACCACCGTCAACGAACGCGACGAGCTGGGCAACGACCTGGTGCCCGACTACATGACCTCGGTGAAGGAAGGCGGCTTCTACGGCTGGCCGTACAGCTACTTCGGCCAGAACGTCGACACGCGCGTGTCGCCGCCGAAGCCGGAACTGGTGGCCAAGGCCATCGCGCCGGACTACGCGCTGGGCGGCCACACCGCCTCGCTGGGCCTGAGCTTCTACGAGGGCAAGGCCTTCCCGCAGAGCTACCAGGGCGGCGTGTTCATCGGCCAGCACGGCTCGTGGAACCGCAAGCCGCACAGCGGCTACAAGGTGGTGTTCATTCCGTTCAGCGGCGGCAAGCCTTCGGGTCCGCCGCAGGATTTCCTGGGCGGCTTCCTCGACAAGGACGGCAAGGCGCAGGGCCGGCCGGTCGGCGTCGCGGTGGACGGCCAGGGCGCGCTGCTGGTGGCGGACGACGTAGGCAATGTGATCTGGCGCGTGGCGCCGGCGGCGGCGAAAAGCGCCAGCCGTTAATTCAATTCAACCAAGGACATCATCATGAGCATCAAACGTAGCGGATCGGCAGTATGGAGCGGCGGCCTGAAGGACGGCGTCGGCAGCATTTCCACGCAGAGCAAGGCGATGGACCAGGTGCAGTACGGCTTCAACACGCGCTTCGCGGACGGGCCCGGCACCAACCCTGAAGAACTGATCGGCGCCGCGCACGCGGGCTGCTTCACGATGGCGCTGTCGGGCGTGCTGGCCGAGGCCGGCCTGACCGCCAAGAACCTGGCCACCACCGCCACCGTCACGCTGGACAAGGTCGAGGGTGGCTTCGCCATCTCGGCGGTGCACCTGAAGCTGGTGGCCACGATCCCGGGCGCGGACCAGGCCCAATTCGACGCGGCGGCGCAGAAGGCCAAGGCCAATTGTCCGGTCTCCAAGCTGCTCAACGCCGAGATCACGCTGGACGCGCAGCTGGAAGCCTGAGCAAGGTCGCCGCAAAACGCATAGAATTCCGGTTTCTCCGTTCCTCACGAAAGACCACGATGCGTATTCTGCACACCATGCTGCGAGTCGGCGACCTGCCCCGCTCCATCGATTTCTACACCAAGGTGCTGGGCATGAAGCTGCTGCGCACCAGCGACAATCCGGAGTACCAGTACACGCTGGCCTTCCTCGGCTATGGTTCCAACCCGGACCATGCCGAGCTGGAGCTGACCTACAACTACGGCCAGACCAGCTACGACCTGGGCACCGCCTACGGCCACATCGCCATCTCGGCCGACGACATCTACCAAGCCTGCGACCTGGTCAAGGCCAACGGCGGCGCCGTCACCCGGGAGCCGGGTCCGGTCAAGGGCGGCTCGACGGTGATCGCCTTCGTCACCGACCCGGACGGCTACAAGATCGAACTGATCGAACGCAGCTTCGACGGCCAGGGCGCCGGGCTGTAAGCCTCAGGCCGCCGCCGCGTCCGGCACCGCCGGCGCGCCCGCCCGCTGGCCGAGGCGGGCGCAGTAGATCGCGGCGAACGGCACCAGCATCGGGTACAAGCCCCAGATCGCGCGGCCTTCGATGCGCACACACAGGGCGGCGTACAGCGGCGGCAACGCCATCAGCAGCAACAACGATTTGAGCGGCCGCAGCGCCGGCGCAGCGCCGCGCATGCCCAGCAGCGCCAGCGGCAGCACGATGCCGACGCCGCCCGCCAGCGAGGCCAGCGACTTCACATCCCGCAGCGCGGCGAGCACGGTGCCGATGCTCGGCGCCCACACATAACCCGGCAAGCCGGGAATCAGCCACCAGCGCACCGCCAGCATCCAGCCGCCGGCCAGCGCCAGCGCGGCCAGCCCGGGCAGGATGGCGATGCGGCGCATCGCCAGCAGCCAGACCAGCAACAGGATGTTCTCCTCGCGCACGGCGGCGGCGGTGACGCCGGCCAGCGCCGCCAGCCACGGCTGGCCCGACAGCACCGCCAGCACGAAGGCGGCGCGGCCGCAGATCGAGGCCGGATCGGTCAGCAGATATGGCGCGTACCAGAAGGTCGGCACCGAAAGAATCAGCATCAGGCCGGCGATCACGCCCGCCTTGCGGCCGCCTCCCGCCCGCAGCGCGGACAGCGCGAACATCACGGCGGCGGCGCTGATGCACAGCCAGTTCAGCAGCGCGAAGCTGTGGCGCGTATCGCCCGGGATCAGGGCGGCCAGCGCCGGCGCCAGCAGCCGGTAGGGAAACGGGGCGCGCAATTCGCTGGCGGGAATTTCGCCGCGCAAGTAACGGGCGGTATTAAAGTAGGCCAGCGAATCCTCGACCGTGCCGCCCCAGCGCCAGACCATGACGAACAGCGCCAGCGCCGCGAAGCCTGCGGCCAGGGCGAGCAATTGAGGACGGGTGAATCGGTCGGCGATCGGGAGCGTCATGGGCAAGTTTGATTATTTAGCAACTTCAACAGGCCCGGATATTACCGACTCTTTGACTTTTAGTCCATGAAAACGCCGCCTTTCAGACCAGGCCGCCGTTGGCGCGCAGCGTCTGGCCGTTGATCCAGCCGCCGTCGGCGCCGGCCAGCATCGACACGGCCGCGGCGATGTCCTCCGGCTGGCCCAGGCGCTCCAGCGGCGCCATCTTCGCCATGCGCTCGATGACTTCCGGCGTCTTCCCGTCGAGGAACAGCGCGGTCGCGGTCGGGCCGGGCGCCACCGCGTTGACGGTGATGTGTCTGCCGCGCAGTTCCTTGGCCAGGATATTGGTCATGACCTCGATCGCGCCCTTGGTGGCGGCGTACACGGCATAGCCCGGCAGCGCCAGCCCGATCACGCTGGTGGAGAAATTGATGATGCGGCCGCCGTGGCGCAGCTTGCTTGCCGCTTCGCGCATGGTGTTGAAGCTGCCCTTGACGTTGACCGAGAACAGGCGGTCGAAGGTCTGGTCGTCGGTGTCGGCCAGGTGCGGCAGCGCCGGCGGCATGATGCCGGCGTTGTTGACCAGCACATCGATGCCGCCGAATTGGGCGATGGCGCCGTCGAACAGCGCACGCACGGCGGCCGGGTCCGCCACGTCGGCCTGGATGGCGACGGCAGCGCCGCCCGCCGCGACGATGGCGGCGACCACCTTGTCGGCCTCGGCGGCGTTGCCGGCGTAGTTGACGATCACCGCGTAGCCGTCCTTGGCCAGGCGTTGGGCGATGGCGGCGCCGATGCCGCGCGATGCGCCGGTGACGATAGCGATTTGTTTCATGGTATGGCTCCTCAAAGTGGCGGGTATGGATCAAGTATCGCTCCACCGACAAAATGAATAAAGCCATGGAAATTGCTTTGACTATGCAATTTTCACCAACAATACCGACGAAAAAACGCCGGCTCGCGGCCGGCGTCAAGGGGAACTGAAATCGCTTAGTGCACCAGCAGTGCGTTGACCGGCGCCAGGTCTTCTTCCTTGAGCGAACCGGCGGCCGATTTCAGGCGCAGGCCGTTCATGATGGTGTCATAGCGGGCTTTCGACAGGTCTTTCTGGGTCGCGTACAGCAGCTTCTGGGCGTTCAGCACGTCGATATTGATGCGCACGCCGACCTGGTAGCCCAGCTTGTTCGAATCGAGCGACGACTTGCTCGACACTTCGGCCGCTTCCAGCGCCTTGACCTGCGCCAGGCCGCTGTTCATGCCGAGGAAGGCGGAACGGGCGTTCTGCGAGGCGACGCGCTTGGTGGCCTCCAGGTCGTTGCGGGCCTTGTCTTCCAGCGCGATGGTTTCGCGCACCTTGCTGGTGACGGCGAAGCCGCTGAAGATCGGCACCGACCAGTTCACGCCGATCGCATTGTTGTTGGTGGTGCCGCCGCCGCCGGTGATCGACTGGCGCGAGTTGGTGGCCACCAGGTTCAGCGTCGGCATGTGGCCGGCGCGGTTGCGCGAGATTTCGCGCTTGGCGATTTCCGCGTTCAGGCCGGCGGCGACCACGGCGTAGTTCTGGGTCACGGCGGAGTCGATCCAGGGATCGACCACGGCCGGCGACGGCGGCATGATCGTCACGCCCGGGCGCAGCGGCGCCAGTTCGCCCGGCACCTGGCCGATGATGACGCTGAGCGCGGTGCGCTTGTTGTCCAGATCGTTGATGGCGGCGAATTCCTGCGCCACCACCAGGTCGTAGGCGGCCTGGGCTTCGTGGGTGTCGGTGATGGTCTGCGTGCCGACTTCGAAGTTGCGCTTGGCCGACGCCAGCTGCTCGGTGGTCGCCACTTTCTGCGCCTGGGTCGAGGTCAGGTTGTCCTGCGCCGTCAGCACGTCGAAGTAGGCTTGCGCCACGCGGGTGATCAGGTCCTGCTGCGCCTGGGCGAAGGTCGCTTCGGCGGTGGCCTGCGACAGCTTGCTTTGCTGATAGGTTTCCCAGGCGTTCCAGTTGAACAGCGGCTGGGTCAGCGACACGTTATAGGCGTTGACGTGGTTGTTGACATCGTTCTTGATCAAGGTGCCGGTGAACAGTTCGGCCGACGTGGCGTCGCCGTTGTTGCGGGTGCTGTTGCCGCTGGCCGAGATGAACGGCAGCAAACCGGAGCGCCCCTGGGTGATCCGTTCCTGCCCGGCGGTCAGCGATGAGCGGGCGCTGGCGTAAGTCGCGTCATTGGCCAGTGCTTGCTGATATACCTGGATCAGGTCGGCCGCCTGTGCGTTGAGCGTCAAGAAAGCGCTGGCGATCAGCACGGCGATAAGGGGTCTCTGCATTGCATTCTCCGTTGGAGTCATCAAAAAAAGTTGATCAAATCAAAAACACTCGCCTCAGCGCCGGCCGCCAGCGCGGCGGCCGCTAATACTTGGCCATCGTGCTGTCGACTTGCAGCGCCCAGGCGTGGATGCCGCCCGTCAGGTTGACGATCTTGCCGAAGCCGTTACGCTCAAGGAAGGCCGCCACCTGCATACTGCGCGCGCCGTGGTGGCAGATGCAGACGATGGCCGCATCCTCATCCAGGTCGTCGATGCGCGCCGGTATGGTGTTCATCGGGATCTGGACCGAGCCGTCGATGCGGCAGGTCTCGAATTCCCAGTTTTCGCGCACGTCCAGCAACATCGGGCTGGGCCGTGCATCATCCGCCAGCCAGTCGGCCAGCTCCAGGGCGGTCATCTGCTGCATGACGCGCCTTAGAACGTGAAGCTCGACGGCGTCGTCGCCGACGACAGCGGTTTCACATCGGTTTCAAACAGCGTGCGGGTGTCGTAGCCCGCCTCGCCCGTGCGGGTGATCAGCTGCGCCTTCATCGCCGGGGCCTGGCCGATGATGGCGGCCAGGCGGCCACCCACTTTCAATTGCTGCAACAGCGCTTCGGGCAGCACCGGCAGCGAACCCGACACCACAATCACGTCGAACGGCGCGCCGTTGGCCCAGCCCTGGGCGCCGTTGCCCAGTTCCACCGTCACGTTGGTGACGCCGTTGTCGGCCAAATTCTTTTCCGCCAGCGCCTTGAGCTCCGGCGACACTTCCACCGTCGTCACGTGGCGGCCCTTGTGCGCCAGCAGCGCGGCCATGTAGCCGGAGCCGGTACCGATTTCCAGCACGTTCTCGTGCTTCTTCAGATTGACGTCCTGCAGCAGGCGCGCCTCGATTTTCGGGTTCAGCATGGCCTGGCCGCCCGGCAGCGGGATTTCCGCGTCCACGAAGGCCAGCGCCTTGTGCGCGGCGGGCACGAAATTCTCGCGTTTCACTACGTGCAGCAGTTCCAGCACCTCGGCGTCCAGGACGTCCCAAGGACGGATTTGCTGTTCGATCATGTTGAAGCGGGCTTGTTCGATATTCATCTTATGACTCGGGTCGGGATTAAATAATCCGTCATTTTATCGTTGAACTGGCATGGAGGCACATATTAACGATAAGACGGCAGGTTGGCGGGAAATTGCGACAGTCTGCAGATTTTGGGGGATGAACCTACCAAAACGGCAAGCTGGATGGAAAAAGCAAGGGTACGCGGTCACGGCGCGACGGCTTCCAGGCCGCGCAGCGTGGTGGAAATGAAGGTCGCCATGAACGCTTCCGGCGCGACCGGCGGCATGTCGCAGGTCGGCATATAGGAGTGGGTCCACATCAGCAGCATCATCACCGGGGCGATCAGCACCTGGGTCATCACCACCGGATCGACCGGACGGAACTCGCCGCGCGCGATGCCGCGCTCCAGCACCCGGGTGAACAGGCTGCTGCCGCGCGCCACCACTTCTTCGTTGTAAAACAGCGCAAGTTCGGGGAAGTTGTTGCCTTCGGCGAGCATCAGCTTGGTGATGCCGCCCAGCGGGGTGGCGCAGATCTCGCTCCACCACTTCATCAGCAGCGCCCCCAGCAGCTCGCCGCTGGGACCGTCGAAGGTGGCGGCATCCTGTTCGGCCTCGCCGATGGTGGCGACGATGTTTTCGCGCACCACGGCCTTGAACAGTTCTTCCTTGTTGGCGAAATAGAGGTAGAGCGTGCCCTTGGAGACGCCGGCGCGCTTGGCAACGTCCTCAAGACGGGTGGCGGCGTAGCCGCGTTCGACGAACTGCTCCAGCGCCGCCGCCAGCAATTCCTGCGGCCGCGCATCCTTGCGCCGCTCCCAGCGTGGCTTGATTTCTTGAGAGGCTTGCATGGGTGTATTTGATTTAACTTACTTATAGGTCATTAATATAGTCGCAACCCTTGGCAGCGTCAAGCAACAAGAAGTAACGCTTCCGCCGGCTAGGGGCGCCGGAAGATCGCCACGTTGATGTCGCTGTTGAACAGGCGGAGCGCCGGCAAGGCGGCGAGGATGCAGAGATATTGCAGCCATAGCCTGACGCCGCTCAGCTGGCCGGCCCAGCGCATCCGCTGCAACAGCCCCCGGGCCCGCACCGACGGCAGCTCGAACGTCGTCAACAGATCGAAGCGCCGGGCCCGCGCCAGCCGGACCAGGTTGTCCGGGCTGAAGTAGTGCACATGCGGGGACGGCAAGTCCTTCTGCCACAGCCGCTCGAACGGCGCGGGCCAGCCCAGGCGCGCCAGGATCTTCGCCCGCCGGTAAAAGAAGCCGATGCTGGACGGCAGGTTCAGCACCAGCAGCCCGTCCGGATTCAGATGTGCGATGCAGGCATCCATCGCCTCGCCGATCGCGGGGATGTGCTCGATCACGTCGTTGAAAACGATGACGTCGAATTTGTCATCCACGCCCAGCGTCGAGGGAAAGAACCCACCACGCACCGCATGGCCGCCACGCCTCGCCTGCGCCGCAATCGCCTCGTCAGGCTCGATCCCCGTCGCCGCGAACAGCGACGCCGCTTCCTGCAGGAACCAGCCATGCGCGCTGCCGACGTCCAGCAGGGTCTTACCCTGGGGCTGCATCAGTGCCGAGATTACCCGCAGGATCACGCGGAAATTTTCAAGTCGGATGGATTTCAGCCCGGCCTCGCGATCAGCCTCGTTGACCGCGCTGTGCGCGGCCTGGTCGTTGATGCGCGACGCCAGCGTCGTGCCTTCGTAGCCGCACGATGCACACATGAAGTGCCACGGCGCCAGGCCGGCCCTCATTCCAGAATCACAAACGATGCATTTTTCCATGACGGGTTCCTCCAGAAGACGTCGCCTCAGTATGAAATCCGGAGCCCAACGCTCTCTGCAAAAAATCAAGGAAGCGTGGATCTCCGGTTTGCTGATCGCGCGCAAACGCGCGCCGCGCGGTGCGTCTAGCATGGATCAATTACTCACCGCCCATCCCATGAATCAGCGCCCCCAGCCATCCCGTTTGCCGATCCCCGCGTGGCTGCGCGATATCTTCGCCAGCCAGGTCGATACCCTGCGCCTGCCGGCCCGCTTCGCCGACGCTCAGAGCGAGCGCGACTTTCTCGCCGACTTCGGCCGGCGTTTCGCGCCGATGCGCCGCACCGCCTGCGTCCTCGGCTTTCTGGTCTGGACCATCTTCCTGTGGTGGGATATTTACCACTACCGCACCGACCCTGACAGCTACACCTTGCAGGTGATGTATCGGGTGCTGACGCTGCGCCTGGTCGGCATGCTGGCGCTCGCGGCGCTGGCCGCGCTATCGCTGGGCGAACGCTTCGCCGACGACCGCTACGCCCACGTGGTACTGTCGATGGTGGCGCTGCTGGCGGCGCTGTTGCTGATCGCCATGATCGCCATCGTGCCGCCGCCGATCGACTACATCTATTATTTTGTCGGCGTCTACCTGGTGCTGATCTTCCAGTTCGGCTTCTTCCACCTGCGCGCCCGTCCGGTGCTGATCAACACGCTGCTGATCACTACTTGCATCGTGGTGATGCAATACGGCCGGACCTTCGGCCTGCCGATCACCCTGCTGCAACCGGTCTACTTCCATCCCGCCGTCGTCTACTACGTGTCGATCTGCGTGATCGGCTTCAGCCTGTGCGTCAAGTTCGAGCGCTTCGCGCGGCAACAGTACGATCATGAGCGGCGGCTGGCGCGCGAGCAGGCGATCAACCTGCACAGCGCCAAGGCGCTGCTGCAGGCCAAGGAGCAGCAGCGCGGCATGGCGGTCCAGGCCAGCCAGGACAAATCCCGCTTCCTGGCCTCGGCGGTGCACGACCTGCGCCAGCCGATGTTCGGACTGGGCCTGTCGCTGCAGGCGCTGCAGCACGCGCTGGCGGCGCGCGACTGGGAGGAAAGCGCACGATTGCTCGCGATGTCGCAGCGCCTGAGCAAAACCATGGCCGCCTCCTTCAATGCCGTGCTGGACCTTTCAAAGCTGGACTGCGGTTTGGTGCAGGCGCAGCCGAGCCATTTCGACCTGATCGACCTGCTCCGCGAGGTAGGCGCCGGCATGCAGGATTTCGCCAGCAGCAGGGGAACGCGGATCCGGATGCGCGCGCCGGCCGCGCCGCTGATGGTGCGCAGCGACCGCGCCATGCTGAGCCGGATCATCACCAACCTGGTGAGCAACGGCATCAAGTACCGCGATACCCGGCGCGGCGAACGCTGCGCCGTGCTGATCGGCGTGGTGCGCCGCGCCGCGTCGGTCCGCATCGACATCGTCGACAACGGCCTCGGCATTCCGCCGTCCGAACGGACGCGCATCTTCCAACCCTTCTTCCAGCTCGACAATCCTGAACGTGACCGGGAGCAAGGCCTGGGACTGGGACTGTCCATCGTCCAGGCCAGCCTGGCCTTGTTGGCGCGACACACCCTGGAGTTCCGTTCGACGCCGGGACGCGGCACGCGTTTCTCGCTGGTGGTGCCGCGCAGCAGCGCAGCCGGCCGGGGCGCGGCGCCGCTCCAGCCGGCCGGCCAGACCGCGTCGTCGCTGGCCGGCGTCCACGTCTTGCTGGTCGAGGACGACAGCCTGGTCCGCGCGGCGATGGCGGCCATGCTCCGCCATTGGGGCATGCTGGTGGACGCGGCGGCAGACCTGCCCGCGCTGGCGCACACGCTGTCCGAACTGGAGCGCTATCCGGACTTGGTCGTCACCGACTACAGTTTGCCGGGCAATGCGACCGCCGCCGAGGCCGTCGCGCTGGTGCGGCGATCCCTGGCGGCCAACGGTTGCCCGCGCCGGGTGCCCGTGCTGCTCATCACGGGCGAAGCCGACAGCGTAGCCCTGGCCCGGCGCGCGGGAGCGACGGCGGTGCTGGCCAAGCCGGCGCCGCCGGACGAGCTGCGGGCCGCGATCTGCGCCTTGCTGGCGCGACCGCCCGAACCGCCCTAGGCGCGGGGAATGACGATGCCGCGCCGCGCCATTTCGACGATCAGCTCGGTGCGTTTGCGCACCCCGAATTTTCCCAGCAGGTCGCTGCTGTATTCCTTGACGGTATGCTCGCTCAATATCATCTTGCGGGCGATGCCCTTATTCGACAAACCCTGGCAAATGTAGCCCAGCGTCTCGGCCAGGCGCGGCGACAGCGCCAGCGCGTCGACCGCTGCGGCGGCGCCGCCGCGCCCCCGGTCCAATGCGGTGCGGGGCAAATAAATCTGGCCGCGCAGGATGGTCTCGATGGCGGTGCGGAACACATCGCCGTCGCCGTCGCTGCATTTCGAGATGAAGCCGCTGGCGCCAGCCTGGATGCACGCCAGCACGGTCTGGCGGTCGTCCACCGCCGACAGCATGACGGTGCGCACGGCAAGTTCGCGCTCCTGGATCCAGCGCAGCACGTCGAGGCCGGAGCCGCCGGCGCCCAGCTGATAGTCGAGGAACAGCAGCTGGTGGCCGCCGCCGGCGAGGCAGGCGATGCAGGAGGCGAAGTCGCGCGCCTCGTCGACGACCAGGTGCGGATCGGACAGGCGCAGCAGCGCCTTCATGGCCCGCCGCGTGAGGCCTTGATCTTCCACCAGCAGTGTCTTCGTGAAATAGGGAAGGCTCATGTCGTCGCTCGCCGCAATCGTCCTCATGCCCCGCCATCGGTGGGGAAGCTCCCCTCCTGCGGCGGGTTACGCCGGCCTCGCCGCTGCCGCAGAATGGGTCCGGCGAACACGTGGTCGCACATTGAAATGATGCCAGTTATCGGCGTCGCACGCAAAGCGGCGCGTTGAATTTATCAAGGGGGAAAATGATGAGTATCTTGCACAGGAAAACCAATGTACTGCTGGCGGCGGCGCTGACCATCCTGGCCGGCGGCTGCGCCAATATGAACATGCTGAACAGGAGCACCGCGCTGCCCGGCAATGGAATCGCCGTGCATCTGGATGCGCCGCAGCGGGTGATGTATGTCGACAGCGACGGCCGGGCATGCGCCGAGCCCACGCCGGACGCGTTGCAGGCCTACGTCTCCTCGCTCGGCGGCTCGGCGGGCATCGGGGAGAAGTCGGCATCGATATCGCAAGCCCTTAGCGCCAATGCGCACAGCGTCGGCCTGCACACGCAGTCGATCACGCTGATGCGCGAACACCTGTTCCGCATGTGCGCCTACGCCCAGAACCGTTGGCTGCACGACGGCGGCGTCATGCTGCTGATGGAACGGTCGCAGGATCTGACGCTCGGCGTGCTGGCCATCGAGCAGCTGACCGGCGCCGTGGTGGCGCGGCCGGCGGTCCTGCGCGGCGCCGGCGGCGCCGATGCGGCGGCCAGCATCAACGACACGCGCTCCCAGCTCGATCGCGCTCAAAAGGACGTCCTGGCCAAGCAGGCGGCGCTGGATGCGGCCGACCAGGCGCAAGCGAAGCAAGCGGCGGAGCTGACGCAAACCCAAACCGCGCTGGACGCCGCCAAACAGGCCGATGCCGCCGGCAAGGCCGAGAAATCGGAGGCCGAAGTGACGGCGCTGACCGACCAGGCGACCCGGCAACAGACCGAGCACGATCGTCTGCTGGCCGCCGCGGCCGCCGCGCAGCAAGCGCTCGACCAAGCCAACAAAGCGGTGAAAGTCATCCAGACCTCGCTGGACGGCGCAATGTCGACGGCGCAGGCCAGCGTGAAAGATGGGGCGGGCGGCGCGACGCCCGTTACCGGAAATGAGCGCAGCAACCTTGATTCGCAATCCGTCAAGTACATCGCCGAGGCGACCAAGCACATCGTCGATGCTGTCCTGAACAAACGTCATGTTTCCGACATGTGCATCAACATGATGACCCGTTTTTCCGAGAAAAGCGCAAAGAAGGAAAAGCAGGACGGCGAGCTGAAATACTATGAGGATTTGATGGCGCAGTGCAAAGGCGTGATCGCATTGGAGATCCAGTCGTATCGTGACAGTGCGAACGCCTCCGCCGACCCCAGGTAGCGGCAGAATCATGTCGGCATTTGGTGAATTTCGCAATTGCCGCGCCGGCGCGATCATCCCAGAATGGGACACTAATAAAATGGAGACACGCGCCCATGAAAAATCACATCCGCAACGCCAAACTGCTCGCCCTGACCGCAGTGCTGGCCGCGTCCAGCAGCGCCTGGGCCGGCATCGTCACCGTCAAGTCGCCCGACGGCCGCAACGCCGTCAGCATCGACAGCGACAAGCTGACCTGGGCCGTCACCCGCGACGGCAAGACCGTCATCGACGCCTCGCCGCTGACGCTGACGCTGGACATCGCCAGGATCGGCGCCGGCGCCACGCTGACCGGCCACGCCGAGACCAGCGTCAAGGACACCTACGAGATCGTGGTCGGCAAGGCGCGCAGCGCGCCGGACCACTACAACCAGTCCGACCTGGCCTTCACCGCCGCCGGCAAGCCGCTGAACTTCCACCTGCTGGTGCGCGCCTACGACAACGGCGTCGCCTTCCGCTACGTCGTGCCGGAGCAGGCCGGCGTCAGCGCGATCAAGGTCAAGAGCGAAGGAACGCAGTTCAACTTCGCCAAAGACTACGACTGCTGGGGCGCCAACATGGGCCGCTTCGACACCAGCTTCGAGGCCGAATACGACCAGACCAAAGCGTCGAAGATCCGCAACTTCCACAACTACATCGCGCCGCTGGTGTGCAAGACCGGCGCCGGCCAGACCACCTTCGCCATCGCCGAATCGGACGTCAAGGACTATCCGGGCTTCTTCCTGTCCGGCCGCGGCGACGCGGGCCTGGGCGTGATGGTCACGCTGCCCCCGCGCTACGACAACGACCGCGACCTGCGCTTCCGCAAATCCGTCGCCGCCAGCGTGCAGCTGAAGGGGCAAGGATTCAAGACGCCGTGGCGCGTGGTGATGCTGGGCGACGCGCCGGGCGACCTGGCCGCCTCCTCGCTGATCCCGACCCTGGCCGCGCCGTCGCAGATCAAGGACACCAGCTGGATCAAGCCGTCCAAGACCTCGTGGGACTGGTGGAACGACTGGGCCGTCGACGTGCCGAATGCCGGCATCAACACCGCCACCTACAAGGCCTTCGTCGATTTTTCCAAAGCGATGAAGCTGGACGATATCCTGATCGACGAAGGCTGGTCGATCGGCAGCGACGTCGAACCGAACCCGCAGGCCGACGTCACCAGGGCCAAGCCGGAAATGGACATGCCCGCGCTGCTGGGCTACGCCAAATCGCAAGGCGTCGGCGTGTGGCTCTGGCTGCAGTGGCAGCAGCTGGACAAGCAGATGGACGCCGCCTTCGCGCAGTACGAAGCCTGGGGCGTCAAGGGAGTCAAGGTCGACTTCATGAACCGCAACGACCAGGAGATGGTCGACTGGTATCACAAGATTCTGGAGAAGGCGGCCGCGCACCACCTGATGGTCGACCTGCACGGCGCCTATCCTCCGACGGGCCTGAACCGCACCTGGCCGAACTACATCACGCAGGAAGGCGTGCTCGGTGCCGAGAACAACAAGTGGAGCGCGCGCATCACGGCCACGCACAACGTCACGCTGCCGTTCACGCGCATGATCCTGGGGCCGATGGACTACACGCCGGGCGGCTTCCGCAACGCCACGCCGGCCGACTTCAAGTCGCGCAACCACGAGCCGATGGTGATGACCACGCGCGGCCAGGCGGTCGCCATGTACGTGGTCTACGACAGCCCGTTCCAGATGGTGTCGGACGCCCCGGCCGCGTACAGGAACGCCGACGGCGCGGAATTCATCCAGACCGTGCCGACATCGTGGGACGAGACCCGCATCCTGGCCGGTGACATCGGCCAGTACATCGTCTCGGCCCGCCGCAAGGGCGACACCTGGTACATCGGCGCGATGACCAATGAAAAAGGCCGCACGCTGAAGGTGCCGCTGTCCTTCCTCGGCAAAGGCGCCTACAGCGCGCACACGCTGCAGGACGGCGCCGACGCCAATCACCTGAAGGCCGGCGACAGCAAGGTCACCGCGACGCAAAGCCTGACCTTGAAACTGGCGCCGTCCGGCGGCGCGGTCGCGATCATCAAGCCTTAGGCGGCCAGGCGCCGACCTGGTTCAGCATGCCGAACCAGTCCTCGAGGTGCCAGGTGTGGGTGACGCGGTCCGCCGTCAGGTGGTGGAACTCGTGGATGGCGATCGCGATCGGCTTGCCGGTCGGCGCGATGCCGAAGAACTCGCCCATGTGCGTGCCGGTGATCTGCGCGCGCACCGCCGCCCGGCCGTCACGGCCGAACATGTCCAGGACCGTTATCTTCACGTCCGGGAAGGCGGCGCCGAACATGGCGACGATGGGTTTCATGCCCTCCAGGCCGGGCTGCTGGCCCGGTCCGAGCGGGATATCCTGCCAGTCCTCGACCAGCGCTTGATGCAGCAATTCCGGATTCTGCTCGTTGAAGGCGCGGTACAAGGTTTCGATGGCCAGCTGCTGCGCCGTGGTGAGACCGTTATTCATGATGGCCTTTCTGCGTAAGTGGATGACCCAGCCACTTTAGCGGCCACCGCCAACGCAAGTCCAATCGATAATGGATATGCAGTATTATCCATGGCATGGATTTACATGGAATAGACCTCAACCTGCTGGTGGCCTTCGACGCCCTGATGTGCGAGCGTAACGTCACGCGCGCCGGGGTGCGCATCGGCCGCACCCAGCCCGCCATGAGCGCGGCCTTGTCGCGCCTGCGCCTGCTGCTGAAGGACGATCTGTTCGTGCGCAGCGCCGCCGGCCTGCAGCCGACGCCGCGCGCGCTGGAACTGGCGGCGCCGCTGGGCAAGGCCTTGGCCAGCATCCAGCGCACGCTGGACTTCACGCAGGATTTCGATCCGGCGCGTTCCACGGTGCGCTTCACGCTGGGATTGTCGGAACATCCGGCCTTCGTCTTGCTGCCGCAATTGCTGCGTCGCTTGGCGCACCAAGCGCCGGGCGTGACGGTGAAAGTCAGATCGTTCATCGCCCGCGAGGATGCGGTATCACTGCTCGATGCGGGAGAAGTGGATGTGGCGGTCGGCGTCCCCGGCGGCGCCACGCCGCGTATTCCGACCATGCCGCTGTTCGAGGAACGCTTCGTCTGCGTGGCGCGTAAGACGCATGCGCTGGCAAAAAAGAAGATGACGCTGGAGCGGTTTTTATCATGCCAGCACTTGCTGGTGTCGCCAGAAGGCGATGGGGTCGGCCTGGTCGATATCAAGCTCGCCCAGTTGGGCCGCAAGCGCGAGATCGCCCTGGCGCTGCCGCAGATGTACGCCGCGCCCGGCATCGTCGCCCACAGCGCCCTGCTGGCGACGATGATGGAAGGCGCCGTGCGCGCCAGCGGCATGCGCGCGTCGCTGGCGGTGCTGCCGCTGCCGCCGGAGATCGAGCTGGCGCCGGTGCCGTTCGTGCTGCATTGGCACCGCCGCAACGACGGCCATCCGGCCCAGCGCTGGCTGCGGGAGCAGATCGCGCTGGTCGGACCGGGCCTGGCTTAGGCTGCCGTCACCGTCTTCTTCAGCGCCTGCAGTCCGTCGGCATAAATACCGTGGAACAGCTGGATCACATCCTCGTCGCCGACGCCGACCCGCGTAAAGCTGCCGGACCACTCGACCACGGAAGCGTCCTTGCCTTCCGGTTTGACGCGGATCGTCGCGAAGTAATCCTTGGCCGGGAACGGCGCCTTCAGGATCGAGTAGCTGTAGAAGCGCTCCTTGTCGCTGAAGGCTTCCATCCGCTCGACGATGGCTTCGCCGGCCGGATTGGCCAGGGTGCGGATGCGGCCACCCTCGCTCAACGCGCTGTCCGGAATGTAGGGCAGCCAGTCCGGCAGCGAATTGAAGCCGCCTATCAGTTGCCATACCCGTTCCGCTGAAGCGGGAATCGTGATGCTTGCGATCGTGCTGGCCATGGCATTACTCCTTTTTAGCGTCGATAGGCAGCGGCGCATCCGGCGCCACCAGTTTCTGTTCGCGCATCTCCTGCCAGAAAGCCGCAGGAATCGTCTCGATCAACGCCGCCTGGTCTTCGGCGATGCGATCCGGACGGCTGGCGCCAGGAATCACCGCAGCCACCGCAGGATTGGCCAGCGAGAACTGCAACGCCGCTGACTTGACGCTGATGCCGTGACGCTGCGCGATGGCCTTGATGCGTTCGACCTTGTTGATGATCTCCGGCGAAGCCTTTTGATATTCGAAGTGCGCGCCGCCGGCCAGGATGCCCGAGCTGTACGGGCCGCCGACGACGATGTCGACGTTCTGCCTGGCCGCCGCAGGCATCAGGCGCTGCAAGGCGCGTTCGTGGTCGAGCAGCGTGTAGCGGCCGGCCAGCAGCATCGCGTCCGGTTTCGGCTCGTTCAGGTCCAAGAGCAACTCCACCGCTTCGACGCGGTTCACGCCCAGGCCCCAGCCCTTGATCACGCCTTCGTCGCGCAGGCGGTCCAGCACGCGGAAGGCGCCGGTGCGGGCGGATTCAAAATAAGACAGCCATTCGTCGCCATAAAAATCCTGCGCGACGTCGTGCACCCAGACGATATCCAGGCGGTCGGTCTTCAGGCGTTTCAGGCTGTCCTCGATCGAACGCAGCGTCGCATCGGCGCTGTAGTCGTTGACGATCTTGTTCTTGCGGCCGAATTCGAACACGCCGCCTTTTTCACCCAGGTCGCGGGCGGCAGGATCTTCCAGCTCATCGAGGATCACGCGGCCGACCTTGGTGGCCAACACGTAATCGTCGCGCTTGCGGCGGGCCAGCGCTTCGCCGAGGCGGCTCTCGGCCAGGCCGGCGCCATAGAACGGTGCTGTATCGAAGAAGCGGATACCCTGGTCCCACGCCGCATCGACGGTGGCCAATGCCTCCGCTTCCGGAATGTCGCGGAACATATTACCCAGCGGCGCGGTGCCGAAACCCAGTTTGCCTTGCAGTGCTTGACGGATGCTCATCTTGATTCCTTTAAGAGTGATGAAGAAGTGAAGCAAGTTTAGATTGACGAGATAAGACTGTCCAAGACATAATTTGCACACCTTAAGTCCTTTTGAGTCTTATATGTTAGACATACGCCAACTTCAATACTTCGTCGCCGTCGCGGAGGAAGAGCATGTGGGACGCGCGGCCGAGCGGCTGCACATCTCGCAATCGCCGCTAAGCCGGCAGATCGCCCAGCTGGAGGAAAAGCTGGGGCTTACGCTGTTTGAGCGCAGCCAGCAGCGCATCCGCCTGACCCGGGACGGCCGCACCTTCCTGGCCGAGACGCAGGCCTTCCTGCTGCACGCCAAACGGCTGGAGGCGATGGCCAAGCGGCTCGGCCGCGGCGACGACGGCGGCCTGTGTGTCGGCTATGTCGAACACGCGATGCACGCCGGCGTGCTGCCGGCCGGCCTGCGCACGCTGCGCGCTTCGCGGCCGTCGGTGCACGTGGCGCTGTACAGCCAGCACACTTCCGAGCAGCTGGAGGGTCTGCGCCAGCGCAGCCTGGACATCGCGCTGGTGTGCGAACCGCCGCCGGCCGACGATCCCGATCTGGACGCGGCACGGGTGCTGAGCGATCCGTTGATACTGGCGCTGCCGGAAGCGCATCCGCTGTGCGCGCTGGAAGTGCTGACCGCGGCCGACCTGTCGGGACAGGACTGGATCGCCGTCCGCCACCAGGAAACCGGCCTACAGCACGACAACTTCATGGCCGCCTGCGCGCGCGCCGGCTTCACGCCCAAGATCCTGATGGAGGCGAGCGAACCGATAACGGCGCTCGGGCTGGTGGCGGCGGGTCTCGGCGTGGCGATGGTGCAGCAAGGCCTGCGGCACCAGGCGCCGCCAGGCGTGGTGCTGCGCGAGCTGCCATGGTTCACCTACCGCACGCCGTTGTGGGCGGCCTGGCACCGCATCAACCTGCGGCCGTTGGTGACGAGCTTCCGAGAAACCCTGCTGGAGCTGGCGACACCGCAATAGCGCCTGTGCTACCGTGCGGTTTTCAACAGCACGGAGCATCGATGACGGACCACACGACATCCAGCACGCGCGGCATCGCCTGCGCCATCATGATCGCGGCAGCACTCGCCGCCTGTTCCCGCGCGCCGTCCGACGCGCCTTCACCGAGCGCCAGCGCCCCCGCCGCGCCGCCGGCCGCCGTTCCCGCCGCCACACCATCGGCCGGCGCAGCCGCCCCCGTTGGCCCGGCAACGCTGTCCGCACAAGGCTTTGGCAAACTGCACTTCGGCGACACGCTGGCCGCTACCGAAACTGCGCTGGGCGAAAAAGCCCAGCAACTCGGCGAGAACGATCCCGCCTGCAGCTCGGTGCGATTCAAGGCGCTGCCCGGCGCGCGCTTCATGGTCGAGAAAGGCGTGATCACCCGCGCCGATGCCGACACGGGCACGCCCAACGCCACCGGCATCGCCGTCGGCGACACCCTGGCCCAGGCGCGCGAGAAAGCGCCGTCGCTGCAGGTCTCGCCGCACAAGTATCTGCCGCAAGGCCACTACCTCAGCGTGCGCGGCGCGCAGCCCAACGCCGCCATCGTCATCGAGGAAGACGGCAAGGCCGTCACCAAAATCCGCGCCGGCCTGGAACCCGCCGTCAACTACGTGGAGGTTTGTTTGTAGATTCGGCTACACTGTCGGTCATATCTTTCGCTCCGCTCCCTATGCCCGAAAAGAACCTGCCCGAACTGATCACCCTGAAACGTCTGATCGACGAAGGCGGGCGGCATCTGGAAGTGGCGACATCCTGCACCGTGGCCATGGACGGCCGCCAGTTCCCGGTCTACTCCATCGCGCTCGGCAACCCGAGCCCGGACGTGCCGGCGCTCGGTTTCTTCGGCGGCATCCACGGCCTGGAACGCATCGGCACGCAGGTGGTGCTGTCCTTCCTCGAAAGCCTGCTGGCGCGGCTGCGCTGGGACAGCACGCTGCACCAGCAACTGGAATCGATGCGTCTCGTGTTCATGCCGCTGGTGAACCCGGGCGGCATGTGGCAGGCCACGCGCTGCAATCCGCAAGGCGTGGACCTGATGCGCAACGCGCCGCTGAGCGCCGTCGAGAAGGTGCCGTTCATGCTGGGCGGGCAGCGCTACAGCCATCACCTGCCGTGGTATCGCGGCGCCGAGGGCGCGCCGATGGAGCCGGAGAGCACCGCCGTCTGCGACCTGGTCGAGCGCGAACTGCTGACGCGCCAATTCAGCATGGCGCTCGACTGCCACTCGGGCTTCGGCCTGCGCGACCGCGTCTGGTTCCCGCATGCGCACACGGCCGCGCCGATCCCGCACTTGGCCGACATCGGCGCACTGGAGGAGCTGTTCAGCCAAAGCTACCCGAATCACAACTACGTCTTCGAGCCGCAGAGCCGCCAGTACCGCACGCACGGCGACCTGTGGGACTACCTGTATTTGAACGGCACCAGCTACAACGACCGCGTGTTCCTGCCGCTGACGCTGGAGATGGGATCGTGGCTGTGGGTGAAGAAGAATCCGCGCCAGATCTTCGACCGCATCGCCATGTTCAACCCGACCGCCAAGCACCGCCTGCAGCGCGTGCTGCGGCGGCACCTGATCCTGTTCGACTTCCTGATGCGCGCGGCCAATAGCCACGGGCGCTGGATGCCGGAGGGGCTGGCGCGCAAGGTCCAGCACCGCCGCGCGCTCAAGCAGTGGTACGACGCATGAGTAGTTGGATCCTGCTGCGCGGCCTGATGCGCGAACAGCGCCACTGGGGACGCTTTCCCGGCGAGCTGTCGCGCGCGCTGCCGGACGCCGTCATCATCACGCCCGACCTGCCGGGCAACGGCCGGCATCACGCCATGCAAAGCCCCACCAGCGTCGCGGCAATGGTGGAGTTCTGCCGCCGCGATCTGCAAGCGCGCGGCGTACCGAAGCCCTACTCGCTGCTGGCGCTGTCGCTGGGCGGAATGGTCGCGGTGGAATGGGCCAGCCGTTATCCTGACGAAGTGGCGCGCTGTGTGCTGATCAACACCAGCATGCGGCCGTATAGCCGCTTCCACCAGCGGCTGCGCTGGCAGAACTACCCGGCCATCCTCAAGCTGCTGCTGCGCGGCGGCGTTGAAAGCCAGGAGCGCCTGATCCTGCGCCTGACCAGCCGCGAAGGCGACGCCGCCGAACGCGCCGGCCTGCTGCAACGCTGGCTGGGCTACCAGCGCGAATTCCCGGTCACGCAAAGGAACGCGCTGTGCCAGTTATGGAGCGCCGCCCGCTTCCGCGCGCCGCCGGCGCGGCCCACCGTGCCGCTGCTGGTACTGGCCAGCGCCGGCGACCAGCTGGTCGACCACCGCTGCTCCGCCAACCTCGCGCGCGCCTGGCAGGCCGAACTCCACACCCATCCAACAGCAGGACACGACCTGCCGCTGGACGACGGCGCCTGGGTGGCGCAAGCGGTGGCGAAATGGCTGGCCGCCGGCAAAGCCGGGTAAAATATCGCCCCTATGAATACCATTACCGCCGCGATAGCGTGCCGCCCGGGCTGCGGCGCCTGTTGCACGTCCCCCTCGATCACCAGCCCGATACCCGGTATGCCGAATGGTAAGCCGGCCGGCGTGCGCTGCGTCCAGCTGGCGGACGACAACCGCTGCAAGATCTTCGGCCGTCCCGAGCGCCCCGCCTTCTGCGGCGGCCTGCAGCCGGCCGCCGACATGTGCGGCGACTCGCGCGAAGCCGCCATGATCTGGCTCACCAACCTCGAACGCGCCACCGCACCTCACTAGGCTGCCCTCAGCGGCGCGCCATCTGCGACAACAGCTTCGTCAACTCTGCTAAAAATTCCGGCCACAGCGACGCTGCGGCTTGTTTGGGGATGGATATGGCGGGGTGGAACATGGCGTTCTCCTTCAAGAAAACTTGTTCATGGAGTTTTATCAGTGCATGGGGTATATTCTCCGCCTGACTCAAAGTGTTATCAAACGAGTTATTTTCGCTCGATGAATAAGAAAATCTTAGCCATGGATAAACCGCTACGCTCGCTCTCCGGCCTCATCGACTTCGATTGCGCCGCGCGCTGGGGCAGTTTCAAACAGGCCGCGCAGGAGCTGCACAAGACGCCGGCGGCGATCAGCCTTCAGGTCAAGCAGCTGGAGGAGGCGCTCGGCTTCGAGCTGTTCACGCGCCATCCGCGCCACATCGCGCTGACCGACAAGGGACAGGAACTGGCGGTGACCGTCGGCCGCATGCTGGCCGACCTGCGCACCAAGGTCGCGGCGCTGCAAGGCGGCGACGAGGAAAAGACCCTGCGCATCTCGACCACCCATTCGCTGGCGATCAAGTGGCTGGTGCCGCGCATCAGCCGCTTCACCAAGCTGTATCCGGAACTCGATATCCGCATCGATTCCAGCGACAAGATCATGAGCATGGAGGACGGCAGCGTCGACGTGGCGCTGCGCTTCTATAACGTCGACAATGGCGAGGGCGGCGTGCTGTTTCGCGACAGGCTGGTCGCGGTGTACAGCCCGTCGTTGCTGGCGCCCGGCCAGACCGGGTTGACGCTGGCGGACCTGCAGCGCTTCCCGCTGCTGTTCGATAACGCCAGCGACGACTGGATCAAGCTGCTGAAGGAGAACGGCGTCTTGAAGGGGAATTACGACCTGTCGCGCAGCTACACCAACTTCGCCGTGCTGGCGCAGGCGGCCATCGCGGGACAGGGCGTGAGCCTGATCTCATACGCGGTCGCGTACGAAGATTTGCGCAGCGGCGCGCTGCTGCAGCTGAAGTGCCGCAGCGCGCCCTACCCGCGCGGTTACCGATTGATGGTCGCGCGCGGCAAGGAGGAGATGAGCAAGGTGAAGCGCTTCCGCGACTGGCTGGTCGAGGAGACCGCCGAGATGCAGCGCGCGCTGGATCTAGCCTCTTAACGCACCAGGCAAGGACGCTTGGCGTCGAAAGTCCAGCCGGGGATCAGGAACTGCATCGCCATCGCATCGTTGCGCGCGCCGAGGCCCATGCCCAGGTAGCGCTGATGCGCCGCCTCGACTTCGACCATGTCCAGTTCCACGCCCAGGCCGCCGCGCGTCGGCACGTCCACCAGGCCGTTGACGATCTGCAGCGGCTCCTTGGTCAGACGCTGGCCGTCCTGCCATATCCAGTGCGTATCGATGGCAGTGATCTTGCCCGGCGCGGCGGCGGCGACGTGCGTGAACATCGCCAGCGACACATCGAAGTGGTTGTTCGAATGCGAGCCCCAGGTCATGCCCCATTCATGGCACAGCTGCGCCACGCGCACCGATCCCTGCATGGTCCAGAAGTGCGGATCGGCCAGCGGAATATCCACCGACTGCAGCTGGATCGCATGACCCAACTCGCGCCAGTCGGTGGCGATCATGTTGGTGGCGGTCGGCAGACCGGTGGCGCGGCGGAACTCGGCCATCACCTCGCGGCCCGAGTAGCCGTTCTCCGCGCCGCATGGATCTTCGGCATACGCCAGCACATCGCCCTTGTCGCGGCACAAGCGGATCGCGTCCTTCAGCAGCCAGCCGCCGTTCGGATCGAGCGTCACGCGCGCATCCGGGAAGCGCTCGGCCAGCGCGGTGACGGCTTCGATCTCCTCTTCGCCGCGCAGCACACCGCCTTTCAGCTTGAAATCCTTGAAGCCGTAGCGTTCATACGCCGCTTCCGCCAGCGCGACCACGCCCTTGGCGTCCATCGCCTTTTCGTGACGCAGACGCGCCCACGCATCGGCGCCTTCGGGATCGCTGTCGTAAGGCAGATCGGTGACGTTGCGGTCGCCGATGAAGAACAGGTAGCCCAGCATCGGCACCTGCGCGCGCTGCTGGCCGTCGCCGAGCAGCGCCGCCAGCGGCACGTTCAGATACTGGCCCAACAAATCCAGCAACGCGCACTCGATAGCGGTAACAGCGTGGATCGCGATGCGCAGGTCGAAGGTTTGCAGTCCGCGTCCGCCGCTATCGCGGTCGGCGAAGGCCGTGCGCACCTTGTTCAGCACCGCGTTGTACTGGCCGACCGGCTGGCCGACGATCAGCGATTCGGCATCCTCCAGCGTCTTGCGGATCGCTTCGCCGCCGGGCACCTCGCCCACGCCCTGGTTGCCGGCGCTGTCGGTCAGGATCAGCAGGTTGCGGGTGAAGTAAGGCGCGTGCGCGCCGCTCAGGTTGAGCAGCATGCTGTCCCGTCCGGCGACGGGAATGACGCGCATGGCGGTGACGACTGGCGTTGAATTTGGCATGTTCATGTTAGTTTTATTTGAGTGTGTACGAGGTTTCAAGGCGGATGTCATCCGATGCGCTGCCGACCATCAGTTTGAATTCGCCGGCTTCCGCGCCCCATGTCAGTTTGCTGTTAAAGAACGACAGCAGCTCGCGGTCCACGGTGAAGCTGACGCGCCGCTGCTCGCCCGGCTTCAACATGATCTTCTGGAAGCCCTTCAGCTCCTTCAACGGCCGCACCACCGACGACACCATGTCGCGCAGGTAGAGCTGGACGATCTCCGTGCCGGCGACCTTGCCGGTGTTGGCCAGGTCGAAGGACAGCTTGTCGCCGTTGAGCGCAAGGCCCGAGTATTTGAAGTCGGTGTAGCTCAAGCCATGGCCGAAGGCATAGCGCGGCGTGTTGACCGAATCGATGTAGGCCGATTTGTAGACGACGTTCTTCTCGTCGGTGACGGGACGGCCGGTGTTGTACTGCGCGTACGAGATCGGAATCTGACCGACGCTGCGCGGGAAAGTGATCGGCAGCTTGCCCGACGGGTTGTAGTCGCCAAACAGCACATTGGCGACGGCGTTGCCGCCCTCGGTGCCGGGGAACCACGCGTACAGGATCGCATCGGCGCGGTCGGCGATGGTGTTGAACACCAGCGGACGCCCGGCCAGCATCACCACCGCCACCGGCTTGCCGGTCGCCTTCAGCGCGGCGAACAACTCTTCCTGCTTGCCCGGCAGCGAGATATCGGTGCGCGACTTGGCTTCGCCGCTCATGTCCCAGGTCTCGCCGACGGCCAGCACGATGACGTCGGCCTTGGCGGCGGCGGCGACAGCGGCGGCGAAGCCTTCGCTGCTCGCGCACGGGCTGGCGCAGGCCTGCGCGTAGCTGACTTCCGCCTTGCCGGCATGGCTGCGGATGCCTTCCAGGATGCTAACCACCTTGGCGCGGTCCCCCTGCACCACCCAGCCGCCTTCCAGGTCGCGCTGCGAGTCGGCTAGCGGGCCGATGACGGCGATGCGCTTCGCTTCACGCGACAACGGCAGCAGCTTGTTCTCATTCTTCAGCAGCACCATCGACTTCTGCGCGACATCCAGCGCGGCGGCGCGGTGCGACGGATCGTTCAGCACCGCCTTCTCGCGCGCCGCGTCGGAGTAGCGGTACGGGTCGTCGAACAGGCCTAGCTCGAATTTTTTGTACAGCACGCGATGCACGGCATCGTCCAGCGTCTTCATCTTCACCTTGCCGGCCTTGACGGCGGCTTCCAGATGGCCGCTGAAGGCATAGCCTTCCATGTCCATATCGCTGCCGGCGTTGATCGCCTTGACGGCGGCGTCGGACAGGTCGGACGCATAACCATGCGGCACCATCTCGCGCACCGAGCCCCAGTCGCTGACGACGAAGCCCTTGTACTTCCAGGCACCCTTCAGGATATCGCGCTGCAGGAAGGCGTTGCCGGTGGCCGGGATGCCGTTCAGCGTATTGAAGGAGTTCATGAAGGTCGCGGCGCCCGCATCGGCGGCGGCCTTGAACGGCGGCAGGTAGACTTCGAACAGCTGCTGCTCGCTCATGTCGACCGCGTTGTAGTCGCGGCCCGCGACCGCCGCGCCGTAGGCGGCGAAGTGCTTGGCCGTGGCCATCACCGAATCGGCGGCGCCCAGCTGCTTGCCCTGGAAGCCGTGCACGCGCGCGGCGGCGATCTTCGAGCCGAGGAAGGTATCCTCGCCCGCGCCTTCCATCACACGGCCCCAGCGCGGATCGCGCGCCACGTCGACCATCGGCGCGAAGGTCCAATGGATGCCGGACGCTGCGGCCTCGCGCGCGGCGATGTGCGCGGAGAGTTCAATCGCATCCATATCCCACGACGCCGATTCGCCCAGCGGCACCGGAAACACCGTCTGGTAGCCGTGGATCACGTCAAGGCTGAACAGCAGCGGGATCTTCAGGCGCGATTGAAGCGCCAGCGCCTGGATCTCGCGCGTGTCGGCGACGCCCTTCACGTTCAGCATCGAGCCGACCTTGCCGCTGCGGATATCGGCCAGCTTGTCGGCGTAGTTGCTGCTGGTCGGGCCGGTGAATTCGCGGCCGGAGATCTGGTGCAGCTGCCCGACCTTCTCGGCCACGGTCATCTGCTTCATCAGCGCGTCGACCTTGCGGTCGATCTGCGCGTCCTGCGCATGGCCAATCATCACGGTAGCGGTACCAATCGCGGCCGCGAGAACGCGGAGTTTAAATTGTCTCGTCATGGTTATTTGTACTGCTGCTGTTTTTGGTCGTAGTAGGATTTAAGCGTGTAGAACGCCAGCTTCTTCTTGCCGGTTTCCGACACCAGTCCCTTGCGGTTCCAGAAGTCCTGGTAGACCGGATGCGGGCGGCGCGGCGAACGGAAATCGGCCAGCACCCACGGCGTCATGCCGCGCAGGCCGGGAATCGCATCCAGCATCTTGAAGGTATTCTTGTACAACTGGTCCTGGTACTCCTCGCTCCAGCGGGTATCGGTGTCGGCGTGGAAGCCGCCCAGCGCGTCGGCGCCGAATTCGGTGACGATCACCGGCTTATTGTAATTGACCTTGAAGGAGTAGTTGTTCATTTCCTTGTTGTTGGTCCAGTACCAGCCGGCGTATTGGTTGAAGCTGGCCAGGTCGATCTTGTCGGCCAGCGGATCCTCCACCGTGATCACGCTGCCGCTGCGGTGCACTTCCAGCGCGGCGCCGACCAGGCGCGTGTTGTCCAGCGAGCGCACGGTATCGGCCAGCTTGCCCATGAAGGTATTGCGCGGCGCACTGACCGGCGTCTCGTTCCCGATCGACCAGATGATGACGCTGGCGCGGTTCTTGTCGCGCACCACCAGGTCGGTCAGCTGCTGGTTGGCGTTGGCGTAGACTTCCGGCTTCTCCCACGAGATGGTCCAGTACACCGGCACCTCGGCCCATACCAGGATGCCCATTTCATCGGCCAGCTTGATCATCTCCTCGCTGTGCGGATAGTGCGCCAGGCGGACGTAGTTGCAGTTCATCTCCTTGGCCCATTGCAGCATCATGCGCATGTCTCCTTCGCCGCGCAGGCGGCCCGGGATCAAAGGGTTCTCGTCATGCAGCGAAATCCCGCGCAGGAAGATCGACTTCCCGTTCAACAGGATGTCGTGGCCGCGCGTCTCGATGGTGCGCAGGCCGATGCGGTCATTGAGCTTGTCGGTCGCGCCGGTGATGGCGACGCTGTACAGCTTAGGATCTTCCGGCGACCAGTAATGCACTTTGTTCTTCGGCAGCGCGATGCTGATCGCGGCGCGGCCTTCTGCATTGGTGCGCACCACGGCCTTGACGCCCAGCTCCGCGATCGAGATCGTCACGTCCTGCGCCTGCTGCGTGCCGGTCATCTGGACGTAGCCTTCGATACGCCCCATGTCGCCCTTGGCCAGCTGCACCTTGTAGTCGGCGATATAGGTGTCCGGCGTTTCGGCCAGCAGCACGTCGCGGGTGATGCCGCCGTAGTTCCACCAGTCGGTGTTGACGGTCGGGATATCGTCCTGGTGGCGCGTGTTGTCGGCCTTGACGACGACATTGTTCTGGCCATTCAGCAGGCGGCCCGTCACCTCGAACTGGAACGGCGTGAAACCGCCCTTGTGCGTGCCGATCTTCTTGCCGTTCAGGTAGACGTGGGCCTCGTAATTAACCGCTCCAAAGTAGAGGAAGTAGCGCTTGCCCTGCTTCGGCGTCGAGTTGAACTGCTGGCGCATCCACACCGTGCCTTCGTAGTTTTCCAGCTTGGCGTTCTGCGAATTCCAGTCCCCGGGAATCGCCAGCGTCGGCGAGCCGTCGAAGCTGTACTCGATCAGTTCATCCTTGTCTTTCTGCTTGCGGTCGTCGAAGAAACCGCCGGTGCCGTTGCCGGTCTGGTCGAAGGCCTGGCGGCGATAATTGTAGAAACCCGTCTCGTACGGATCGATGATGTAGTTCCAGCGGCCGTCCAGCAGCAGGTGCTGGCGGCCGTAGATGTTCTGTAGCGTCGGCGGTTGCTTGGCCAGTTCGGCGCGCGTGCCGCCGCCCTTCACTGTGTTGGCCTGGCCCGGCGCCTGGTCGTCCTGCGCCCACGCCGCAACGGCCGCCGACAGGCAGCCTGATAACAACAGCATCTTCCATACATTACGCATCGATTTGTCTCCTGCTTGTTTTAATTAACTACTGAATTTACCTTCGTAACCCGGCGCCGTGGCGTCGATGTGCAGCGTCAGTCGCAGCGGCACCTTGTCCAGCACCGGCGCCAGATGCGACTTCGCGGCGGCCAGCAATTCATCGCCGACCGCCTTGATCAATTCATCGCTGCGGCCCGGCGTGACGCGCATGTTCATGTAGACGAACGCCCGTCCCTGTTCGCCGTCCGCCACCGCATACTGCGCGGCCGGATAGGCCAGCACGCGCGTGCCGTACAGCGGGAACACCAGCGTGCCGTTGGCGTCCTTCATGGTCACCAGCGTGTGCGACAGCGTTTTGCACAGCGCGCCGACATCGGTCAGCGCATCGAGGTTGGCGGTGTATTCGATCTTCAAATGCGGCATGCTCAATCCTTAGTGATACTTGACGGTCCATTTGATCGTCAGCGGTTCTTTCATCGTCAGCTTGCCGGTGCCGCAGGTGACCAGGGACTTCATCGCGCCGTAGGTCGCCATGAAATCCTTGGAGCCGTTGGTCGGCGCGACCTGGCATTGCTGCAGGCCGCTGACGCTGTATTCGTTCACATCGCCCTTGGCGAAGGTGACGGTATTGCCGCTTATAGTAGCCTGTTCCGAGAAGGATGCGAATTCCAGCGTGATCTTCTCCACTTCCTGCGTGCCGACCGGCTTGTAGACATCGGTGCGGGTCAGCTGGCCGTGTTCCAGCGTATAGGTGGTTTCCAGCTTGATGCGCGCGTCCTTGACCGGGCCTTTCTTGCCCAGGCGGTCCAGCTCATCCTGGCGATAGGTGACGGTGTAGCGCTGGCCGTTCTTGGCCGTCTTGATATCCTTGATCCATGCCGCGCCGATCAGCTGCGCGCCGTCGGCCATGGTGAACTTCGGCAGCAACTGCGGATGCGCGCCGCCTTCGTCGGCGATGCCGGCGATGATGCCCGGCGCGAAAGGCAGCGGGTAGTAAGGGCTATTGTTATGCTGGCTGCTGCCGCCGTTGATCAGGTTCAGGCTGACGACGTGCTTCCCGTCGCGGAAAATCGACAGCGCGCGGTCGTACTCGCCCTGGGCGAAGGTGGTGGTGCTGAACTGCGGACGGCTCTTGTCCAGCCATGCCTGCAGGTCGGCCTTCGGCTGCGCGTCCTTCATGCCGGCCTGGTTCCACATATCGTTGGTGGAGATCAGCTGGTGCAGCAGAGAGAAGTTCTCGCCGAGGATGCGGTGCTTGCCGCGATAGGTATCGGTGCGGCGGCCCTTGCCCCACATGTCCAGCGAATGCATCGCCGGGTCGTACCAGAAGTCCATGTAGCGCGCGGCGACGCGCGAGGAGAAGGCATACGCGTACTGCTTCTCTTCCGCCGTCAGCACGTTCAGGTAGGCGGACACGGACAGGATTTCGACCAGCGCCGTCTCGCCATAAGGCCCCAGGCTGCGGCCGAAGCTGAAACCGTCGCCGGCGGTGTTGGCGACGTTGAGCGCGATGTCGGCGGCCTTGCGCAGCAGCGCTTTCAGCTCGGGCGTCGGCTGCAGGCCGGTTTCCAGGAAGCGCTCGCAGATCTCCGCGATCAGCAGGATGCTGTAACGGTCGAAGCGGCCCTCGCCGTCGGTCTCGTCGGAGAAGCCGAACTTGCCGGAGTACTTGTTGTAATGCGTGAGCATTTTGTCGAGCAGGATCTTGCCTGCGCTGTCGTCTTCCCAACCCATCATCATACGCAGGCGCGCGATGCTGAAGGCGACGCCGTAGTAATTAGTGGGCAAGTTGATCAGATCATAGGCCGGCACCGTGACGAAGGTGCGCCAGTCCAGCTGCTTGCGCAGCTTCTCCAGCGTGGCCGGGCTGATGGCCCGCTCCAGCAGGCCCGCTTCCTTCAGCTTGACCAGGGTGCCGATGTAGTAATAGATGCCCCAGGTGTGGTTGTCCATGCCGACCGTCATGTCGGCGATCTCGCGATAGTCCTTGAGCTTTTGCGGCAGTTCCGGATCGTCCTTGGCGGTGTTGAGCAGCACGTGGCCCAGGCCCGCCGCCACTTTACCGGGCAGGAATTTGTCGCCGCTCTTGAACGGCGCCTGGCCGTCCATGATGATGCCTTCCTTCTCCGCGACCAGCTTCTTGAAGAAGTAGTCCAGCTGCTTGTACGCGTTGTCCTGCACGATGCGGTTCATCGGCGTGGTCGCCAGCGGCGGCACATAGCTGGCGGGCGATGGCAGTTCGGCGGTCTGTGCGAAGACGATCGATGCGGGAGCGGCGGCCAGCAGCACGGCCAGCGCGACGGGAGTAAGGCGGGAGGAAATCATGGGGTCGTGGGTCTCTGTATTGAATTATTTTGGAAAACGTTTAACCGATGGTATGTGATTTTTTATGGCGAGTAAAGCCCGCCGCGAAAAAAACGGGTTTGCCCCTAAGACGTTGGGGGTCAGACCCCGCAGGGGTCTGACCCCGGTTGGCCGTGCGGGGTAAAGCGCGCGAACCGACGACTCCCCGAAGCACACGCCACGATCCTTCGCATCGCGCTACCCCTTGTTGCGGTTGGCGGTGGAGCTGCGCAGTACCAGCTGCGGCTCGATCATGCTGAATCCCGCGAGCGGCTTGCCCTCGATCCGCGCGATCAGCTGCTCGACGGCGGCGCCGCCAAGACGCTCGCTTTGCAGGTCGACAGTGGTCAGCGGCGGCGATACGTAATTGGTGAAGGCGATGTTGTCGAAGCCCGCCACCGAGATATCGGCCGGCACGCGGAAACCCAGTATCTGCGCCGCCTTCATGAAGCCCAGCGCCATCAGGTCGTTGTAGCAGATCAGCGCATCGGGATGATCTGAGCCCAGCATGACGGACGAGCACACGCGCTCACCCTCCTGCGCCGACGGCGCGCCGCCGTCGTACACGGTCAACGGCAGCGCGTGCGCCGACAGGCACTCGCGGATGCCGGCCAGCCGCTCCTCGTCGCGGCGCGACTTGGAAAAACCCAGGTAAGCGATCTTGCGATGCCCCAGCGTCACCAGGTGGCGCGTCAGCATATATGCGCCGCGGTGGTCGTCGCCCGCCACCCACGGGATATCGTGATGCGCCAGCCGGCCGAAGAACACCAGCGGCTTGCCCAGGTCCGTCATCCAGTCCATCTCCGCTTCCTGGATGCGCGAATTGACAATCAAGCCGTCGACGCGGCGGCTCAACGCCTCCAGCAGCGGGCGTTCGCGGTCCGGGTTTTCCTCGGTATCGACCAGCAGCAGCGTGTAGCCGTGCGCCTGCGCCACCCGGTTGGCGCCCTTGACCACACTGGCGAAGTGCGGGTTGCTGACATCCAGCACAGACAAGCCGATGCTCTGCGTGCGCCCGGTGATCATCGACTGCGCCAGCGGGTTGGTGCGATACCCCAGTTCCGCGATCACCTTGCCGATGGCCGCCTCCACCGCCGGCGAGAAGCGTTGCGCGCCGTTGACGAATTTGGACACCGTCGCGGTGGACACGCCCGCGCCGGCGGCCACGTCGCGGATGGTGGGGACAGGTTTTTTCATGAAGCGATTGACCTCGAAATTATTTTCGCTATACTGGCGATTAAACGTTTAACCACAATACCTTCTCAACCCTATAAAAGCAACCCATGACCACTACCACCAGCGCCAAACCATTCAAACGCATCCTGTTGACCGGAGCCGGCGGCGGCCTTGGCACCATCCTGCGCGAGCGCGCCAAGGCATGGGCCGACATCGTCCGCCTGAACGACGTCAAGGATCTGGGGCCGGCGCGCGAGGGCGAGGAAATCGTTATCGGCGACCTGGGCGACCGCGACAAGGTGATGGCGATGATGGAAGGCGTGGACGCCGTGCTGCACTTCGGCGGCATCTCGGTCGAAGACAAGTTCGAGCCGATCATGAACGCCAACATCCTCGGCCTGCACCACTTGTATGAAGCGGTGCAGAAGCACGGCGTCAAGCGCGTGGTCTACGCCAGCTCCAGCCACGTGGTCGGCTTCTACGAGACCACGGAACTGGTCGACGCCAAAATGCCGCTGCGCCCGGACGGCTTCTACGGCGTCTCCAAGGCCTTCGGCGAAGCGCTGTCGCGCTACTACTACGACCGCTTCGGCACCGAGACCGTGTGCCTGCGCATCGGCTCCTCGTTCCCGGAGCCGAAGAACCCGCGCATGATGGTCACCTACCTGGCCTACGACGACCTGGTGGAGCTGATCCGCTGCTCGCTGTTCACGCCGCGCGTCGGCCACACCATTACCTTCGGCACCTCGGACAACGCCACCAAGTGGTGGGACAACAAGCACGCTTCGCACCTGGGCTACGTGCCGAAGCACAGCTCCAGCGAATTCGCCGCCAACTTCCCGAACAGCGCCGACTACCCGGCCAAGGACGACGCTCCGACCATCTACCAGGGAGGCCCGTTCGTCACCGCAGGACCGATGTACAAATAAACTATAAAGAGACGCTTACATGAATCAATCGCATCTACGTATCGCCGTGCTGGCCGCCGTCGCGGCCATGTTCCAGGCCATGCCCGCGCAGGCTGCAGAGACGCCCGCCGTCGCAGCGGCCGCGCCATCCGCCGCCATCAATCCGCAAGCCGTCCTCGGTGCGATGCAGCGCGTGGCCGACTGGCAGCTGGCCAATCCGAGCAAGCACCGCCCGGACGACTGGACCCAGGCGGTCGGCTACAACGGCATCATGGCGCTGGCGAACATCTCCGGCGACCGTAAATACCGCGATGCGATGATCGCCATGGGCGAGAAGAACGAATGGAAGCTGGGCCCCAACCACTACCACGCCGACGACCACATCGTCGGCCAGACCTACGCCGAACTGTATCTGCAGCTGCGCGAGAACAAGATGATCGCACCGCTGCGCGCCAGCTTCGACGACATCCTCGCCAACCGCCGCAGCGGTTCGCTGGAGTTCACGGTCAAGGGCAACCAGGACCGCTGGTCGTGGTGCGACGCGCTGTACATGGGCCCTCCGACCTGGCTGCGGCTGTGGGCCATCACCGGCGACCAGCGCTACATCGACTTCGCCATCAGCGAATGGTGGGTGACCTCGGACTACCTGTACGACAAGGATGAACACCTTTACTTCCGCGACTCCAACGCCTTCGACAAGCGCGAGGCCAACGGCAAGAAGATCTTCTGGGGACGCGGCAACGGCTGGGTGATGGGCGGCCTGGTACGCATGCTGCAGTATCTGCCGGCGAATCATCCGCAGCGTCCGCGCTTCGAGCAGCAGTACCGGGAGATGGCGGCCAAGCTTTTGACGCTGCAGCAGCCGGACGGCCTGTGGCGCGCCAGCCTGCTGGACCCGGACACTTATCCGATGAAGGAATCGAGCGGCTCGGCGCTGTACGCCTATGCCTTCGCCTGGGGCGTGAACCAGGGACTGCTGGACGCCAAGGCCTACAAGCCGGCCGTGACCAAGGCGTGGACCGCATTGGTCGGCAACGTGCAGGCCGACGGCAAACTGACCCACGTGCAGCCCATCGGCCTGGCGCCGAAGATCTTCGACGACAACCTGACGGAAGTCTACGGCGTCGGCGGCTTCCTGCTGGCCGGCAGCGAGGTGTATCGCATGGCCGTGCTGGAGAAGGCCAAGCCGCAGGTGGTCAGCGTCGCCAACGACACCGACGGCTTGCGCGGCGACGAGCTGGCCGAGGTCAAGCTGGGCGCCGGCATCCGCAAGCCGGTGGTGATGGATGCGAACACCTCGGCCATCATTAATTCCCAAGTCATCGAGGACAAGCGCGGCAAGCAGCTGCTGTTCCCCGTGAACCTGGCCGCCGGCGAAACGCGCCGCTACCTGGTGCTGCCGGCCGAGCGCCTGGCTGCCGTGCCGCCCGCCGACGTGAAGACGCACGCGCGCTTCGTGCCGGAGCGGCTGGACGACTTCGCGTGGGAGAGCGACCGCACCGCGCACCGCGTGTACGGCCCGGCCATCATCAGGGATCCGAAGGAGCACCTGATCAGCAGCGGCGTCGATGTGTGGGTCAAGAAAGTGCGCACGCCGGTGATCGACAAATGGTACAAGCGCGGCGAGTATCACCACGACTTCGGCGAAGGACTGGACTACTACGACGTGGGCCAGAGCCGCGGCTGCGGCGGCACCACTATCTATGCCGACAACGCGCTGCACAACTCGTCCAACTTCCAGACCTGGAAGTTGCTGGCCGACGGCCCGCTGCGCTCCGTGTTTGAGCTGAGCTTCGGCAACTGGGACGCGGGCGACGGCCGCATGGTCTCGGAAGTGAAGCGCTTCTCGATCGACGCCGGCTCCAACATGACCCGCGTCGAATCGAAGTACACCAGCAGTGGCAAGGGGCCGTTGACGGTGGGCGTCGGCATCACACAACGCAAGGACGAAGGCCAGTACGCCAGCGACGCCGCCGGCTGGGGGAGCTACTGGGAACCGGCGCACGGCGACGACGGCAACATCGGCTGCGGCGTGATACTGCCGGCCGGCGTCAAGCAGTTCGTGGTCACCGACAGGCAGCAACTGGCCTTGGGCGATGCGCAACCCGGCCAGCCGTTCGTCTACTACTTCGGCGCCGGCTGGAGCAAGAGCGGCGACTTCGCCGACGGCGCGGCGTGGGAAGCCTACGTCCGCAACTACGCGAAAAAACTCAAGGCTCCTTTGAAAGTCAGCAGCAAATAAAAGAGCGCGCCGGCGGTCAGCAGGACGCCGGCGTTTTTTCACCCATCGGATGGAACCGTTACCACAAACTAGCTTAACTATAGTAAGCAGCACCGAAAACACAAAATATAATCGGAGACAAAACCATGCAACCACGAATTACCACGCTGCGGCCCATCACGGCCGCCATCGCCCTGCTGTGCATGAGCACCGCCTACGCGCAGCAAGCTGCACCGGCCGACAACGGCAAGCTCGACACCGTCATCGTCACCGCCAACAAGCGCGCGCAAAACCTGCAGGACGTGCCCGCCTCGATCACCGTGCTTAACGACGCGGTGCTGCAACGCGCCAACGTGCGCGACCTGGAAGACATCCCATCGCTGTCGCCGGCGCTGACGCTGTCCTACGGCACGCAGCCGGGCAACTTCAGCATCAATATGCGCGGCATCGGCACCTTCTCGCTGGGCATCGGCGTCGAGGCCGACGTGTCGGTCATCGTCGACGACATCCCGCAAGGCATGCAGGCCGGCGCCTTCAAGGACCTGGCCGACGTCGGCCGCATCGAAGTGCTGAAGGGCCCGCAATCGACGCTGTTCGGCAAGAGCTCGATCGCCGGCGCGATCAACATCACCACCAAGCCGATCGGCGGCCCGATCAAGACCAACGTCACCACCTACGTCACCAACGACAACGAATGGCGCGCCGGCTTCAGCGTCGGCGGCGCCGTGTCGGACACGCTGCGCCTGCGCCTGGCGGCCAGCAAGACCAACTATGACGGCACCCTGAACGACCTGACCACCGGCGGCAAGCTCAACGGCAGCAAGGGCGACAACATCAGCGGCAAGCTGGAATGGCAGCCGATGGACCAGCTGACGCTGACCTTGACGCCGCACTACAACCGCACCGAGAAGTTCTGCTGCTCCACCGCCTACAGCTACATGTCGCCGGGCGGCATCTACCGCAACGCGCCGCAGCTGCCGGTGTCGCTGGTGCTGGCCGGCGTCAACATCGGTCCGGGCAACCGCGACGTGCGCAACGACTACCCGACCGGCGGCAAGTTCCACGACGCCGGCATGGGCATCAAGCTGGACTGGGCCTTCGATGAAAACGGCCCGCTGGCCGGCCACACGCTGAGCTCGATCTCGTCCTATAGCAAGTACCACATGGACGACTACCAGGACAACGACAACACCGACATCGACATCCTGCCGTTCCTGCTGCTGCCGAACGGCCAGCCGACCGGCATGCACGGCGGCCTGTACCAGTACGGCTCGTTCGACGTCGCCTCGACCACGCAGGAACTTCGCCTGACCTCGCCGGACAAGGGCGCGATCCGCTACGTGGCCGGACTGTGGTACGGCAAGAACGCGCTCAACCGCGAGCTGACCAAGGCGCCGCTGATCCAGGCCTACGGCACCGCCTACGGCGCCGACGCCTACAACACCAGCAAGGCCATCTACGGCCAGGGCTCGTGGGACTTCATTCCGAGCACCAGCCTGATCGTCGGCGCCCGCTACAACGACGAGGACACCGGCTACGGCTTCCGCCGCTACACGGTGCCGCCGCAGGCGCACGCCATCACCGAGTACTACAAGAAGGACGACAACGACAAGAGCGTCACCGGCAAGCTGGGCCTGGAGCACCGCCTGAACAAGGACGCGATGGTGTACGCCATGGCCTCCACCGGCCACAAGGGCAAGGCCTACGACCTGACCTCGGGCTTCACCGCCGCCACCGCCAAGCTGCCGGCCGTCAAGCCGGAAACGGCGCGCAGCTATGAGATCGGCTTCAAGCAAAGCCTGCTGGACAACCGCGCGATGTACAGCGTGGCACTGTTCCGCACCAACTTCCGCAATTTCCAGCAATCAGCCAGCTTCTTCGACGACGACGGCACCTACCGAACCGGCCTGAACAGCATCGGCGGCCTGCGCACGCAGGGCATCGAAGCCGAGGGCAGCATCCGCGTCAGCCGCGAATTGCAGCTGAACGGCAGCTTCGCCTACACCGAGGCGACCATCCAATCGTTCGAGAACGGCCCGTGCTACAACGTGCTGAACGCGGCCGGCACCGGCACGATTCCGGGTCCGGGCTGCTTCAACAGTCCCAAGTTCAACAACACCAACGTGCAGAACCTGGCCGGCAAGACGCTGCCGAACGCGCCCAAGGTCAAAGTCAATCTGGGCGGCCAGTACGACCTGATGCTGGCGTCAACGAGCTTCAACGGCTTCATCGCCGGCTCGACGCGCTACCAGAGCCGCACCCAGTTCTCGCTGAGCCAGGATCCGATGACGATCCAGGGCGCCTACAGCATCAGCAACCTGAGCTTCGGCATCAAGGACAAGCAGGACCGCTACAAAGTGACCTTCCTGGTCAACAATGTGTTCGACAAGCGCTACGCGGCCGGCCTGAACAACGGCTACGCCAACAGCAACTGGAGCAGCAAGGCGCCGAACGTGCCGCTGGTGGTCAACACCACGGAATGGCTGCCGCCGCGCGACTTCCAACGCTACGTCGGCGCCCGCCTCGACATGACTTTCTAACCCTCTCTTCGGTGTCAGTGCCGACATTTGGACATGATGGAACTTCGATAGAACTGAAAAGTTCCGCGATGTCCGAATGTCGGCACTGACACCGTTTTATTACCGAGCATCTCCCTCGCGACGCCACTTCATGGTCGCTTTTCATGCCCCCGGCCGTGACCCTACACACGGTTCGGGGGCTTTTTTATGCGGCGATGCACAAATACCCGTTACGCTTGCGTTAGATTCAGAAATCGCAAGGCCGAACATGGTAAGCTTCGACCCCGGCGACTCCCGCATCTTGTCTTTCCCACAAACTTCCGCGCGTAAATACTTAATTCATGGATATTGTTCTCGCAATTAAAGCCGTCATCATGGGCCTGGTCGAAGGGTTCACGGAATTCCTGCCGATTTCCTCCACCGGCCACCTGATCCTGACCGAGCACCTGCTGGGCTTCCAGGGCATGCAAGAACAAATGAATGTGTTTGAAATCGTCATCCAGGCCGGCGCCATCCTTGCCGTCTGCTGGGAATTCCGCGCCCGCATCGCCGCCGTGCTCGGCGGCCTGTTCAGCCAGCGCAAGCAGCAGCGCTTCGCCCTCAACGTGGCGATCGCCTTCCTGCCGCTGGCCGTGCTGGGCATGTTGTTCGGCAATCTGCTCAAGGAATACCTGTTCAAGCCGGTGCCGGTGGCGCTGGCCTTCATCATCGGCGGCATCATCATCCTGCTGGTCGAGCGCCGCGCCGCCGCCAATCCGGTCGCCGTGCGCGTCCACTCGGTCGACGACATGACCCCGCTCGACGCGCTGAAGATGGGCATCGCCCAGGCCTTCGCGCTGATCCCCGGCACCAGCCGCTCCGGCGCCACCATCATCGGCGGCATGATGTTCGGCCTGTCGCGCCAGGTCGCCACCGAATTCTCGTTCTTCCTCGCCATCCCGACCCTGCTCGGCGCCACCGCGTATTCGCTGTTCAAGGCGCGCGCGCTGCTGTCGGTGAACGACCTGCCGATGTTCGGCATCGGCACCGTGGCCGCTTTCATCTCGGCGTTCCTGTGCGTGCGCTGGCTGCTGCGCTATATCAGCTCCCACACCTTCACCGTGTTCGCATGGTACCGTATCGCTTTCGGCCTGCTGGTGCTGATCACCGGCTATCTCGGCGTCATCGTCTGGGTCGACTAACACCTTTGTTGTAGAAGTAGAAAAATGGAACATCAGGAAAATCAGGAACGCGCCCTTCATCTGCTGCAGACCGTGTTCGGCTACCCGGCCTTCCGCGGCCAGCAGGGGGAAATCGTCGGCCACGTGAGCGGCGGCGGCGATGCGCTGGTCCTGATGCCCACCGGCGGCGGCAAGTCGCTGTGCTATCAGATTCCCGCGCTGGTGCGCGACGGCGTCGGCGTGGTCATCTCGCCGCTGATCGCGCTGATGCAGGACCAGGTGGACGCGCTGGCCGAAGTCGGCGTGCGCGCCGCCTTCCTCAACTCCACCCAGACCTATGAGGAAGCCCAGCGCATCGAGCGACTGGTGCGCACCGGCGAGATCGATCTGGTCTACGTCGCGCCCGAGCGCCTGATGACGGAGCGCTGCCTGAACCTGTTCCAGGCGTCGAAGATCGCGCTGTTCGCCATCGACGAGGCGCACTGCGTGTCGCAATGGGGCCACGACTTCCGGCCGGAATACATCAAGCTGTCGGTGCTGCACGAGCAGTTCCCGAACGTGCCGCGCATCGCGCTGACGGCGACCGCCGATCCGCAGACGCGCGCCGAAATCGTCCACCGCCTCAAGCTGGAAGACGCGGCGCAATTCGTGTCCTCGTTCGACCGCCCCAACATCCGCTACCAGATCGTCGAGAAAGCCAACGGCCGCAAGCAGCTGCTGGACTTCATCACCACCGAGCACGCCGGCGACTGCGGCATCGTCTACTGCCTGTCGCGCAAGAAGGTCGAGGAGACGGCGGAGTTCCTCAACGAGAACGGCGTGCGCGCCATGGCCTACCACGCCGGCATGGACCACGCCAAGCGCGCCGCCAACCAGGCCAGGTTCCTGCGCGAAGAGAACATCGTCATGTGCGCCACCATCGCCTTCGGCATGGGCATCGACAAGCCGAACGTGCGCTTCGTCTGCCACCTGGATCTGCCGAAGAGCATCGAGGGCTACTACCAGGAGACCGGCCGCGCCGGCCGCGACGGCGATCCGTCCAGCGCCTGGATGGCCTACGGCCTGCAGGACGTGGTGCTGCAGCGGCGCATGATCGACGAATCCGAAGCCGACGAAACCTTCAAGCGCGTGCTGGGCAACAAGCTCGATGCGATGCTGGGACTGTGCGAGACGCTGAGCTGCCGGCGCGTGCGCCTGCTCGACTACTTCGGCGAAGCCTCAGGCCCTTGCGGCAATTGCGACACCTGCCTGATTCCGCCGGTGTCCTTCGACGGCACGGTGCCGGTGCAGAAGCTGCTGTCGGCGGTGTACCGCGTCGACCAGCGCTTCGCGGCCGGCCATGTGATCGAAGTGCTGCGCGGCGTCGAGACGGACCGTATCAAGACCTGGCACCACAATTCGCTGTCTGTGTTCGGCATCGGCGCCGACCGCAGCGAGCAGGAATGGCGCGCGATCCTGCGCCAGGTGATCGCGCTCGGCCTGGTGACGGTCGACCATGAACAATACAGCTCCCTGAAGCTGACCGACGCGGCGCGCCCTGTCTTAAAGGGCGGCCAGAAGGTACAGCTGCGCCAGTACCAGAAGCCGGTCAAGCAGAAGGCGCCGAGCAAGGCGTCCAAAGGCTACGTCGAGAGCGACCTGTCGCCGCGCGAGCAAGCCATCTTCGACAAGCTGCGCTGGTGGCGCGTCGAGACGGCGCGTGCGCACGACGTCGCGGCCTACATCATCTTCAACGATGCCACGCTGCGCGAAATCGCCAAGGCGCGTCCGACCACGCTGGCCGACCTGCGCGGCATCTCCGGCGTCGGCGAGAAGAAGCTGGCGTCCTACGGCGACGAGATCGTCGCCATGATCAGCGAGATGGATTAAGCGATGCGGCCGGCCGCCATCTTCAACCGCTCGCTGGCGCAGTTGCGCGGCATGCTGGAGAAGATCGCGGCCGACGGCCCGGCGGCGCTGACCGCGCGGCTGCATGAGGAGATGCTGCCGTTCGCCTCGCAGGTGCGCGCCACCGCCAACTTCGCGCTGCGCGGCTGCTGCCCGCTGGCCGGCCTGGCGCCGATCAGCTTCGAGCGCGACGAACTATCCTACGCCGCGCTGGCCGCGCAGATCGACGACACGATGGCCTATATCGCCGCGATCCCGCCATCGCAGTTCGACGGCGACGCGGCCCGCATCTGCCGCGACCGCGCCGGCTTCGCCGACATCGCGCTGCCGGCCGACGAATACCTGAACCTCTACATCCTGCCCAACTTCTACTTCCACTTCAGCATGGCCTACGCGATCGCGCGCAGCCGCGGCGCGCGGATCGGCAAGCAGGACTTCGACGGCTACCACCTGTACGCGCCCGGCTTCTCGTTCGAGCAATGACGAGCAAGCTGATTGGGTTATCGATGATCCTCATGCTGCTCCTGGCGGGCTACCTGGCGCTATGGCCGGTGCCCATCGAACCAGTCTCCTGGCAGGCGCCGGCCGCACCGGTCAACATCGCCAACAACAAACTTCTCGACATGCGTGTCATCTGGCTGAACGGCGAGACCGGTCCGGAACACGTCGCGGTCGCAGCGGACGGCCAGCTGTACACCGGCGTCGCCAGCGGCCGCATCCTGCGCATGCGCGCCGACGGCAGCGCACAACAGGTCTTCGCCGATACCGGCGGCCGCCCGCTCGGCATGGCCTTCGACGCCGCCGGCCATCTGATCGTCGCCGACGCCGTCAAAGGCCTGCTGTCGATCGCCCCGGACGGCAAGGCGACGCTGCTGGACGGCGCCATCCCATTCGCCAACGCGGTCGCCGTGGCCGGCAGCGGCAAGATCTACGTCACCAGTTCGTCGGCCCGCTTCGCGCCGGCGCAATGGGGCGGCACGCTGGAAGCGGCGACGCTGGACGTGATGGAGCAATCATCGACGGGCCGCGTACTGGAATACGATCCGGCGACCGGCGCCACGCGCGTGGTGGCAAAAAATCTCAGCCTGGCCAACGGCATCGCGCTGAGCGACGACGAGCAAACGCTGTTCGTCGCTGAAAGCGGCCGATACCGCGTGTGGAAAATCGCCGCCGCGGGCACCGCGGTCGACGTGACGGCCGCATCGCCGCAAGCCCGTATCCTGCTCGACAACCTGCCCGGCTACCCGGACAACCTGACGCGCGGCCTGCACGGCAAGCTGTGGCTGGGCCTGGCCGGCCCGCGCAACGATCTGGATGCGATGGCCGGCCGGCCCTTCCTGCGCAGCCTGACCCTGCGCATCCCGCGCGCCCTGTGGCCGGACCCGCACCCCTACGGTCACGTGATGGCGTTCAGCGAAGACGGCAAGGTGCGCGCCGACCTGCAAGACCCCGGCGGCAAATCGCCGGTCACCACCGGCGTCACCGAAACGGCGGACCGCCTGTATATCCACAACGTCAACGGCAAGGGCCTGGGCTGGCTGCCGGCGCGTTAAGCCTTCCAACTTGGAAGTTGCCATAACAACAAAGTTTGTGTAGGCTAGCTGCATGCACACCAACTTCGAACCGCTCTACGACGACCTGCGGCGCCTGGCGCGCTCGCAACTGCGGCGCAACCAGACCATCACCCAGCTCGACGCCACCTCGCTGGTGCACGAATCCTATCTGCGGCTGCAAAACGCCGGCCAGCTGCGCACCGACGAACGCGGCGAATTCATGGCCTACATGGCGCAGGTGATGCGCAGCGTGATCGTCGATTTCGTGCGCGCGCGCGCCGCCGATAAGCGCGGCGGCAACTACGAATTGGTCACGCTCGACACCGACCTGGGCGACCAGCTGCCGGACGCCGAAGCCGAGATCCTGCACGTCCACGAAGCGCTGCAAGTGCTGTCGGCGTCCGATCCCCGGCTGGGCAGCGTGGTCGAGATGCATTATTTCGGCGGCATGTCGGAAGCCGAGATCGCCGGCGTGCTCGGCGTTTCCGATCGCACGGTGCGCCGCGACTGGGAGAAAGCCCGTCTGCTGCTGGCCGTCGCACTGCGCTAATCACAAGAGGCTACCGATGATCGATGCGCAACAGCTGGGCAAAATCTCTTCGCTGCTGGACGCGGCCCTGACCCTGGCGCCGCAGGCGCGCGCCGCCTTCCTCGCCCAGCTGCCGGAAGCGGACGCGCAGTTCAAGGAAGTGCTGCATAAAATGCTGGCGCTGTCCGAGCAGGGCACCGGCATGATCGACCAGCTGCCGCCGCTGGACCACCTGCCCGAGGCGGGCAGCCTGGCGGCGGGCGACATGGTGGACGGCTACCGCCTGCTGCGCGAGCTGGGCCACGGCGGCATGGGCACGGTGTGGCTGGCCGAGCGCGCCGACGGCCTGATCCGCCGCACCGTCGCGCTCAAGCTGCCGCTGGTGAACATGCCGCACCGCACGCTGCTGCAGCGCTTCGAGCGCGAGCGCGCCATCCTCGCCGCCCTGTCGCACCCGCATATCGCGCGCCTGTACGACGCCGGCATCAGCAAGGACGGCCAGCCCTATCTGGTGATGGAGTACGTCGAAGGCGTCGCCATCACCGACTATTGCGACGCCAGGCGCCTGACCATCCCGCAGCGCCTGCGGCTGTTCAAGCAGGTGCTGGACGCGGTGCAGTACGCGCACGCCAGCCTGATCATCCACCGCGACCTCAAGCCGGCCAACATCCTGGTGACGGACAACGGCGAGGTGCGCCTGCTTGATTTCGGCATCGCCAAGCTGCTCGCGGCCGACGCCGCCGCCGACCTGACCGGATTTGCCGGCGCGCCGCTGACGCTGGACTACGCCTCGCCGGAACAGCTGCTGGGGGAAGCGGTCAACATCGCATCCGACATCTATTCGCTGAGCGCGCTGCTGTACGAATTGCTGAGCGGCGAGCGGCCGCGCCGCCTGGCCGGCCTGATGCGCGGCGAAGCGCAGCAGCCGGCGCTGGCGCAGCCGCCCCGGCCGCCGAGCGCGGCGCTGGCCAAGGCGTCCAGCGCGCGCTTCGACAGCCGGCACCCGCAGCTGGTGCGCCAGCTCAAGGGCGACCTCGACACCGTGATCCTGAAAGGCCTGAAACGCGACCCGGCCGAACGCTACGCCACCGTCGACGCGCTATCCGAGGATTTGCAGCGCTGGCAACACCAGAAACCGGTGCGCGCCCGGCCGGACAGCCGCTGGTACCGCGCCCGCCGCTTCATCCAGCGCAACACGCTGGCCGTCGGCCTGTCCGCGCTGGCGGTGATCAGCCTGTCGGCCGGCCTGGCGGTGGCGCTGTGGCAGGCAGACAACGCCCAGCGCGAAGCGCGCGCGGCGGTGGCCACCGAAGCCTTCCTGACCAGCCTGTTCAAAGCCAACTCGCAGGACCAGGACGATCCGGTCCAGGCGCAGCGCACCACGGCCACGGTGCTGCTGCAGCGCGGCTCGGAGCGCATCATGGGCGAGCTGAACGACTCGCCGGAAACCAAGCTGCGCATCCTCAAGACCTTGGCCTCGCTGAACCAGGACCTCGGCCTCAACGAGCCGGGCTACCTGCTGCAACGGCAGCGGCTGGAGCTGTTCCGCAGCCTGCACCCGCGCCCCAGCGCGGCGCTGGCGGCGGAACTGGTGGACGCCTTTTTTGCCGCCAACGCTTCCGAGGCCGGCCTGGCCATCTCGGCCGACTATCTGCGCCAGGCGGAACAGATGCTCGACCAGCTTGGCGACCGTTCCTCGCCGCTGCGCGGCCATCTGGAGGTCGGCAAGGCCTACCAGCTGACCAGCGACAACTGCACCGCCATGGAACACTCGCAGCGCGGCGTGGAGATGCTGCGCCGCGGCCCGCCGTCGGAAGAGCTCACCGACGGCCTGCTGGTCCTGGCGACCAACCAGACCCACTGCGGCAACAGCGAAAAGGCGTTGGCGCCCCTCGGCGAAGCCATCCGCGTCATGCAGCAGACCGGCCGGCGGGCCAAGCTGTACTACGCGTACGCGACCATGTCCGACACCTATTCGGCGCTGGGCCAGCACGAGCTGGCGATCCGCAGCGGCCGCGACGCGATCGCCGCCGCGCAGACAAAACTGGGACCGCACGATGTCCCCAGCAGCAACCTGCTGGCCGTGGCCTCCAACCTGATCAAGAAACTGGTGAACGCGCACCCGCGCGCGGCGCTGGACGTGGCCGAGCCTTTATCGGCGGCGGCCATGAAGGATCTGGAACACAGCGACAAGGATTCGCTGGTGTCGCTGATGACGCGGCAGGCGGCCGCCGATCTGGCGCTGGACCGCGGCCCGGCCGCGCTGGCCGTCATGCAGCAGATCGCCGACATCCTGGCGACCTTCTCCGCGGAAGACGGGCTGCTGACCCTGTTCCATGACGCCCGGGCCGGCGTCTACACCGAGCTGGGCATGCTGGAACCGGCGGAACAGGAGCTGAAAACGGCGGCCGCGCTGCACGCGCGGCTGCACCATACCGGCAGCACTCAGATGAACCTGCACATCCTGCACCGCGTGGACTACCAGCTACGGCGCGGCGATGCGGCCCAGGCGCAGCGCGAACTGGCCGCCTTTGTCCTCAGAAAACCCGACAAGTTGAGCCCCGCCCGCATGGACCGCGACCTGCGGACCAGCCAAATCGCGCTGGCGCGGCGCGACTGGGCCGGCGCCGCCGCCGGCGCCAAACAGCTGGCCGACGACGCCGCGCGCTATCCATCGCCGCTGTTCGTGCGCGAACTGCGGGCCAAGGCGCTCGAAGTCCACGGCCGCGCGCTGCAAGCGCTGGGCCAGGGCAAGGAGGCGGCGGCGGCGCTCGCCCAGGCCGCCGCCATCCACGCCGACATGCTGGCGGGAACACCCGCGATCTGACCGCTCCGGCCGCCGGCGTCGCGGCGGCCGCCCCCTGCTCTCCTCTCCGATTTATTTTCAAGCCCGTGTCCGGTTTGCCGGCGCGATTGCGTACTTATGCATAGGAGCTTTTAAATTCACAGGAGAAGCGCACCATGCTCAAGCGAGGAAAAATTTTACGCGACACCAGCCTGGGCGACGGCCTGTTGGCGATCGAGGGCCGGCAATATCCCTTCCGTCTGGACGGCAGGTGGAAATCCGACGTCGCGCCCAAGACCGACATGGTGGTCGAGGTCGCGTTCAGCGGCGCCGATGAAGTCGCGTCCATCACGGCAGTGACCGACACCCAGCTGGCCCGGGAACAGGCCGAGCTGGCCCTGTCCGCCGTCAAGGAAAAAGGCGCGCTGCTTGCCTCCGGCGTGGTGGCCAGGTTCGGCGTCGAGCTGCTGGCGGCGATGGCGCTGCTGCTGCTCGGCTGGTTCGTGCTCAACACCATTTCCATCCAGCTGTCGTCCAGCTACGGCATCGGCATCAGTTTCTGGCAGACGCTGGCCGTCATCAATTCGCCTTCCGGCGTGATGAACGCCTTCGGCGCCGGCGGCGGCAACGGCGGCGGCATCTACAGCGCGCTGGCGCTGCTGGCCCTGGCCGGGCCGCTGGCGCCGTTTTTCTGGAAAGACCCGCGCGCCCACCTCGGCGGAGTGCTGCCGCTGCTGTGCATGGCGCTGGTGGCCGCGATGATCTATAGCGGCATCCAGGACGGCATCAAACAGGCGCAGATCGCCGCATCCTCGTTTGGCGGGCTGCAGGCGCAGCAGATGATCGCCGACATGACCGCCGGCATGGTGGCGCAGGCGATCAAGGCCATTTCCATCGGCGCGGGCGGCTATCTGTCGCTGATCGCCAGCCTCTACCTCGCCGCCAAAGGCGTCATCAAATTCCTGGCCGCCAAGGCCTGATTTCCCCCCATACAGGAGTACACCCATGCGCACATCCTTCTTATCCTATGCGGCGGCGATGCTGGTCGCCGGCCTGTCCGGCTGCGGCGACAAGGCGCCCGCCAAGGCCAACCTGGCCGACGCCACCTCCGCCAGAACGGTGGAAGCGGTCAAGCAGCAGGCGGTGCAAGCCAACCTGCCCAAGGCCAACCGCGACACGCCGCTGGAAAACTTCGTCGAATACAACAGCGGCAACCAGCTGATGTTCGCCTACCTGAGCCTGAACGCCATCCCCATCGACTACAAGGAAGTGCTGAACCGCTACTCGCAGGACTACGCGCGGCAATCCGACGAGTTCAAGAAAAACGACCTGCTGGTGGCGCTCAAGCCGAAGATCGACAGCGAGGTCGCCAAGGCGAAGAACGAGCGCTACGTCAAGCTGATGGTCGACACCCCGATCGAAAAATACGACTTCGAGAAGAAGGGCTTTCCCGTCTCCGGGGCCCTGTGGCAGCCGACCAGCTACCGCTACTTCTCCGACAACGCCGAATACAAGATCGGCTTCACCAACGGCGAGGGCTTCCGCTACCTGAAGCTGGCGTCGGAGGACGATGCCCGCAAGATCGAAGAACTGCGCAGCAAATACGCGCCGCTGCAGATGGCCGTGTACTGCTACCTGCAGGACGTCGACATGTCGAACAAGACCATCAAGGCGGAAATCATCAAGGTCGCGCTGATCGATAAAAAAGGCGACGTGCTGGCGCGCCAGTGACGCCCCGCCCGGCCCCCTACACCCTACCGAGAGGATTTCCATGAGCACCTACATCAGCATCAGCGATCCAGTCGTCAACGAAAGCGCCGGCTACGTCGATTTCGTCGTCACCCTCAATGCGCCCAGCGCCAGCCAGGTCAGCGTCAACTACGCCACCGCCAACAACACCACCAGTTACAGCGACTACGTGTCGACCTCGGGCACGCTGCAGTTCGCCCCCGGCGTCACCACCCAGACCGTGCGCGTGGCGCTGACCGCCGACACCGCGGTCGAGCCCCTCGAATCGTTCCAGCTGTACCTGAACGGCCCGGTCAACGCCGTGCTGACCCGCGGCGCCGGCACCGCCCTGCTGGTCGACAACGACACCATCGCCGACGCCGCGCATCCGGCCAACCTGTCGATCCGCGACCTGAGCGTCGACGAGAGCGCCGGCACCGCCACCTTCACCGTGCTGCTGGACAAGGCGACCAGCGCCGGCTTCTCGGTCGGCTACGCCAGCGCCGACGGCACCGCCAGCGCCGGCAGCGACTACACCGCCGTCAGCGGCGCACTCAACTTCGCGGCCGGCGAAACCTCCAAGACCATCACCGTGGCCATCGGCAACGACGCGCTGGCCGAAGCGGATGAGGTCTTCAGCGTCGTGCTGGGCGGCGTCAGCGGCGCCGGCGCCGGCACGGTGCAACTGGCCGACAAGGCGGCGCAGGCCGTCATCGTCCACAACGACCAGACCCCGGTGGCCGCGCCGGTCATCAGCGTGCGCAGCGTGGCCGCCGGCGAAGGCGACGGCTATGTCGATTTCATCGTCACCCTGAGCGGCCCCGGCGCCAACGAAGTGAGCGTCAACTACAGCACCGGCAACGACACCACCAGCTACAACGACTACAGCTCGGACAGCGGCAAGCTGGTGTTCGCGCCCGGCGTCACCAGCCAGGTGGTGCGCGTGGCGCTGGTCGACGACGCGCAGGTGGAAACCCCGGAAATCCTCAAGCTCTCGCTGTCGGGCGCGGTCAACGCCACCATCAGCGACGCCGGCGCCAGCGCCAGCATCATCGACAACGACACCCTGGCCGACGCCGCCCACCCGGCCAGCCTGGTGGTGCGCGGCGTCACGGTCGACGAAGGCAGCGGCCTGGCCACCTTCGTCGTCATGCTGGACAAGGCCACCAGCGCCAGCTTCAGCGTCGGCTACAGCACCGGCGGCGGCAGCGCCGGCGCCGGCAGCGACTACACCGGCGCCGCCGGCACGCTGACCTTCGGCCCCGGCGAGACGGTCAAGACCATCTCGGTGCCGATCATCAACGACAACGCGGCCGAGGCGCTGGAAACCTTCCAGCTGACGCTGAGCGGCATCAGCGGCGCCGCCGCCGGCACGGTGCAGATCGCCGCCGGCACGGCGCTGGCGGTGATCGGCGCCAACGATCAGACGCCGCTGGCCAAGCCCGTCATCAGCGTGGCCGACGTGGTGGCCGGCGAAGGCGACGGCTATATCGACTTCGTGGTCAGCCTGAACGCGCCCGCCACCGGCACGGTCAGCGTCAACTACAGCACCGGCAACGCCACCAGCAGCTACAGCGATTACGCCTCGGCCAGCGGCACGCTGACCTTCGCGCCCGGCGTCACCACCCAGGTGGTGCGGGTGGCGCTGGTGCACGACGGCCTGACCGAAAGCCGCGAAGTGCTGACCCTGAACCTGTCCGGCGCCGTCAACGCCGCGCTGGGCCGGACCGAAGCGACCGGCGCCCTCTTCGACAACGACACCCTGGCCGACACCAGCCACCAGGCCAGCCTGGCGGTGCGCGATGTGACGGTCGACGAAAGCGCCGGCACGGTCAGCTTCGTGGTGGCGCTGGACAAGGCCACCAGCAATCCCTTCAACGTCGCCTACGCCACCGCCAACGGCAGCGCGCGCGACGGCAGCGATTTCACCGGCGCGCACGGCACGCTGAGCTTTGCCGCCGGCGACACCGTGCACACCGTCACGCTGCTGCTCAACGACGACGCCACGCCGGAGGCGGTGGAACAGTTCTACCTCAAGCTGGGCGTGGTCAGCGGCAAGGGCGCCGACCAGGTACTGGTGGCGCAGGCCACCGGCACCGCCGTGATCGGCGCCAGCGACCGCGCCGCGGCGGCGTCGCCGGTGATCAGCGTGTCCGACGTGATGGCGGGCGAAGGCGACGGCTATGCCGATTTCGTGGTGACGCTGAGCGCGCCGTCCACCGGCCAGGTCAGCGTCAACTTCAGCACCGGCAACGCCAGCACCAGCTACAACGACTACGCCTCGGCCAGCGGCACGCTGGTGTTCGCGCCCGGCGTGACCACGCAGACGGTGCGGGTGGCGCTGGTCAACGACACTCTGGTCGAAGGGCCGGAGGTGCTCAAGCTGGCGCTCAGCGGCGCGGTCAACGCCAGCATCGCCGGCGGCGGCGGCAGCCTGACCATCATCGACAACGACACCGGCGCCGATGCCGTCAACCCGGCCGGCCTGACCGTGCACGACGTGACGGTCGACGAGAGCGCCGGCACCGCCAGCTTCGTGGTCACGCTGGACAAGGCCACCAGCGACAGCTTCAGCGTGGCCTACGCCACCGTCAACGGCAGCGCGGTGGCCGGCAGCGACTACGGCGCGGCCGCCGGCACGCTGACCTTCGCCGCCGGCGAAACCGCCAAGACCATCACCGTCGCCGTGAGCAAGGACGGCGCGCCGGAACTGGACGAGACCTTCGGCCTGCAGCTGGGCGCGATCAGCGGCAAGGCCGCCGGCACGGTGACGCTGGCCCACGGCGCCGGCACCGCCACCATCGTCCACAACGAGCTGCCGGCGCTGGCCGCGCCGATCATCAGCGTCAGCAACCCGATCGGCGGCGAGGCGGACGGCTATGTCGACTTCGTGGTGTCGCTGAACGCGCCGTCCAACTCGGCCGTCAGCGTCAACTACAGCACCGGCAACGCCACCACCAGCTATAACGACTACGCCTCGGACAGCGGCACGCTGGTGTTCGCGCCCGGCGTCACCAGCCAGGTGGTGCGGGTGGCGCTGGTGGACGACAAGCTGGTGGAGACGGCAGAGGGCTTCAAGCTGACGCTGTCCGGCGCGGTCAACGCGACGCTGTCCAACGCCGGCGGCAACGCCACCATCATCGACAACGACAGCGTCGCCGACACCGTCAACCGCGCCAGCCTGACGGTGCAGGACGTGACCGTCAATGAGGCGGCCGGCACCGCCACCTTCGCGCTGGTGCTGAGCAAGGCCGTCGGCAGCGCCTTCAGCGTCGGCTGGAACACGCTGGACGGCAGCGCCAGCGCCGGCAGCGACTACGCGGCCGGCAGCGGCAGCATCGGCTTCGCGGCCGGCGATACGCTGAAACTGGTGACGGTCAACCTGATCAACGATCCCTGGCTGGAGAGCAGCGAAAGCTTCCAGCTGCACCTGGGCGCCCTGAGCGGCGCCGGCGCCGCCAGCGTGGTGCTGGGCGGCGGCAACGCCACCGCCACCATCGTCAACGACGACCTCGGCGCGCCGTCGGCCACGCTGGCGCTGAGCGCGTCGAGCGCGGCGGTCAGCGAAGGCAACAGCGTCACCTTCAAGCTGGCCAGCACCGGACTGGCGGCCGGCAGCCAGGTCGGCTATGTGCTCAGCGGCGTCGACGCCGGCCGCGTGGCCCAGCCGCTGAGCGGCGCGCTGACCATCGACAGCAGCGGCGCGGCCAGCATCAAGCTCGACCTGCTGGACAACGGCAAGGCCGACGCGGCGGCGATCCTGAAACTGAGCCTGGTGGGCACGCCGTCCGCCGTCTCGGCGCAAACCACGCTGGCCGACGCCACGCCGCAAAAAGGCACGGCCGGCGCCGACCTGCTGGCCGGCACGGCGGCCAACGACAAGATCGACGGCGGCGCCGGGCGCGACACCGTCGCCTACGGCGGCGCATCGACCAACTTCGACATCCACCGCAACGCCGACGGCAGCTACCAGGTCACCGACGCCACCGGCGCCAGCGGCAGCGACCTGCTGCTGAACGTTGAGCGGCTGACCTTCGCCGACAAGAGCATCGCGCTCGACATCGACGGCACGGGCGGGCAGGTGTACCGCGTCTACCAGGCAGCCTTCGACCGCGCGCCCGACCTGCAAGGCCTGGGCTACTGGATCGCGCAGATGGACAAGGGCCTGAGCCTGGTGCAAGTGGCGGGCAACTTCGTCAACAGCGCCGAGTTCGCGCAGCTGTACGGCGGCGCCTCGGCCAGCAACGAAACCTTCCTCAGCAAGCTGTATAGCAATGTCCTGCACCGCACGCCCGACCCGGACGGCTACGCTTACTGGGTGGACGTGCTGGCGCATGGCGCAGCCAAGGACGACGTGCTGGCCGCGTTCAGCCGCAGCGCGGAAAACCAGGCACAGGTGATTGGCACGATCCAGCACGGCTTTGAATTCGTGCCCTACGCGTGAGGCGAAAACCCCGGCCGCCTACCCGGCGACGATGCCGCGATAGCGGCTCGGCGGCGCGCCGACGCTGTCGCGGAAGCGGTGGCTGAAGTGGCTCAGGTCCGCGTAGCCGCAGGCGTCGGCGATCTGCTGCAAGGGCTGGCCGGTGGTCTTGAGCAGCAGGCGCGCATGCTCGACGCGGCGCGCCGCGATCCACGCCGACGGCGGCATGCCGAACGAGACCCGGAACATGCGCGCCAGATGATATTCCGACATATTCGCCAGCTGCGCCAGCATGCCCAGGGAGATATTCTGCGCCAGGTTCGCCTCGATGTAGTCGGCCAGCCGTCGCCGCACCGCAGGCGCCAGGCCGCCGCGCACGCGCGGCTGATGCCGCGGCATCGATTGCGCGTGCAGCAGGTGGCTCAGGGTTTCGTGCGTCACCTCGTTGGCGCGCAAGAGCGCGTCCGGCCCTTCCCACGACATCGCCGACAACGCCGCGCACAGCTGGGCGATGCGTTCATGCTCGAAGTAGGTGCGGTCGGCCAGCGTCAGCTCGCGCGGTTCGCGGTCCAGTTCCACCACGGCGCGGCGCGTGAAGTGCTCCGGCAAAAAGTAGATGTGCATGAAGTGCATGCGGCCGCGCACCGTCCAGCTGGACTCGTGCCAGTCCGGCAGCGTGCAAAGCCGCTTCGGCGCGCCGTACAATCCCGGCAGCTCGCTGCGCTCGGTGCCGTAGCCGCCGTCCATGTAGTAGGACAGCGTGTGGTGGCCCGGCTTGTCGTAGCTGGTCTCGGCGATCGGCGTATCGCGGCGCCAGATGGCGACCGCCAGCTCGTCGCCCAGCCAGGCGAAGCGCTGCAGCTCCGCATCCGTCTCCGACATGGTCTTGAACACCGAATGCGAAATCGTTCCCGCCGATGCGGGCGACGGATAAATCGGGGCGAGGACGGAAGGACGGGCTGTCATGATGGATAAAGTCTAGCACCGATCCGCCCCGGCCCGCCGGCGCCGGCCGCAAATGCGCAATTCCAGACAAGCGGCGGCGGCCCGCGCCCGGCATGCTGGCGGCATGAATATCTTCCTCTACCTCCTCACAGTCCTGATCTGGGGCACCACCTGGATCGCGATCACCTTCCAACTCGGCACGGTGCCGGCGCCGGTGTCCATCGCCTACCGCTTCTGGCTGGCCACCGCCGTGCTGATGGCCTTCCTGCTCATCACCCGCCGGCCGGTGTGGCCGCCGCGCCGGGCCTGGCCCTACCTGTTCGCGCAGGGGATCGCGCTGTTCTGCCTGAACTTCCTGTGCTTCTACTACGCCAGCCAATGGGTCACCAGCGGACTCGAAGCGGTGGTGTTCTCCACCGCGCCGCTGTGGAACGCCATCAACGGCCGCATCTTCCTCGGCCGTCCGATCCGCCGCCAGGTGATGATGGGCGCCCTGCTCGGCCTGTGCGGCATCGTGCTGCTGTTCGCGCCGCAGATGGCCGGCCGCTGGCACGACAGCAAAGTGCTGATGGGCCTCGCGCTGACCTTGGGCGGCACGCTGTGCTTCTCGTGCGGGAACCTGCTCTCGAGCCGCATGCAGTCGCTGGGCCTGACGCCGTGGCTGACCAACACCTGGGCCATGATGATCGGCTCGACCACGCTGGGCGTCGCGGCCTTCGCGCTGGGCATGCCGTTCGCGCTCGATCCATCGCCGCGCTACCTCGGCGCCCTGCTCTACCTGGCGATTCCCGGCTCGGTGATCGGCTTCACCGCCTACCTGTTGCTGGTGGGCCGCATCGGACCGGACCGCGCGGCCTATTCCACGGTATTATTCCCCATCGTGGCACTGACCATTTCGACCATATACGAAGGCTACCACTGGACGCCGCTGGCGTTGGGCGGACTGGCGCTGGTCCTGGCGGGGAACCTGCTGGCATTCATGCAGCCGGCCGCGCGCGCCAAGCCTGTGGGAGCGACATAATCTAGGGGAACGCATGAGCGGCAAGGCCTGTATCGCAGCATTGAGCCTGACACTCGCGGCATCGGCCGCACACGGCGCGCAGACGCCGGCCGACACCATCTACCGCAACGGCTACGTCTACACGGTGGATGCCAGGGACCGCGTGCAGCAGGCGCTGGCCGTGCGCAAGGGCCGCATCGTCTACGTCGGCGACGACGCCGGCGCCGCCGGGCTGGCCGGCAAGGCCACCAAGGTCATCGATCTGCAAGGCCGCATGCTGATGCCAGGCCTGATCGACGGCCATATGCATCCGCAGTCCGGCGGCAGCCGCCTGCTGAACTGCAGCCTCGATTACCAGAACCTCACGGTGCAGCAGTTCCAGTCGCGCATCCAGGCCTGCATCGACAAGGACAAAAAGTCCGGCGCCGACCGCTGGCTGGTGGTGGTCAACTGGTTCCAGCAAGGGATGCTGCCGGACGGTGTCGAGACCAGCGCCGCCGCGCTCGACGCGTTGAAGACCGACCGGCCGATCATCGTGCGCTCGTCCTTCGGCCACTCGTCGCTGCTCAACACCAGGGGCATCCAGACCGCGAAAGTCCTGCGCGACACGCCCGATCCCGCCGGCGGCAAGATCGTCCGCGACGCCAAGGGCGAGGCCACCGGCCTGCTGGAAGACGCCGCGCAGGACATGGCCATGAACCTGCTGCCGCCGCTGACGGTGAAGGAAAACCTGGCCGCCTCCAAGGCCGCGCTGGCGGCGATGCGCAAGCAAGGCATCACCAGCTTCCTCGACGCCTACACCGATCCCGAAACCATGACCGCGTTCGCCGACCTGCACAAGCAGGGCAAGCTGACGGCGCGCGCGCACTTCGCGGTGCTGATCGACCTGGATAAAGGCGCCACGCCGCAAGGCGCGGTGGCCGAGCTGCTCAAGCAGCAGAAGCAATTCGACCAGGGCCCGACCAAGGTCGCGCCGTCGATGCAGGTGCGCCACGCCAAACTGTTCATGGACGGCGTGATCTCCGCGCCGGCCTTCACCGGCGCGATGCTGGAGCCCTACCTCGTCAACAAAGGCACGCCTGAAAAACCGGACTGGCGCCACGGCGACAGCACCAGCCCGGCCAGCTACTTCACGCAGGCCTCGCTGAAGGCGACGCTGACCGAACTGGCCAAGGCCCGTATCGACCCGCACATCCATGCCGACGGCGACCGCGCCGTGCGCGAATCGCTGGACGCGATCGAGCAGCTGCGCGCCACGCCGGCAGGCATGGCCATGCGCCCGGCGCTGGCGCACGATGAAATCGTCGCCCCGGCCGACTATCCGCGCTTCGCCAGGCTGGACGTGACGCCGGTGCTGTCCTTCCAGTGGGGGAAGCCGGCGCCCGACACCGTCGGCGCGCTGAAGGACTACATGGGCCCCGCGCGCTACGATCTGGTCGAACCGCAGGTGCAGCTGCTGGACGCCGGCGCGCGCATCGCCTATGGCAGCGACTGGCCGGTCGATCCGCTGGACCAATGGTTCGCGCTCAAGGTCGGCGTCACCCGCACCGCCGCGCCGGACGCCGGCGCGGAATACGCCGGCCGTCTCGGCACGCAGCCCGGCATGCCGCGCGCCGCCGTGCTGCGCGCGATCACGCTCAACGCCGCCTACACGCTGCGCCAGGAAGCGCTGACCGGATCGCTGGAGGTGGGCAAGCTGGCCGACATGATCGTCCTCGATCGAAACTTCTTCAGCATACCCGCCGAGGACATCGCCAACATCAAGGTGCTGCAGACCATGGTGGGCGGCAAAATTGTGTATCAGGCCGAGGGCATGCGTTAAGATGGCGGCCTTTCCCAGAATACCGACACCATGCAAATCGTCCTCACCCTGCTGATCATCGCCGTCACCGGATTGGTGATCTACGCGATCATCAAGACCAATCCGGCCAAGCCGATGCAGCTGCCGCCGATGCCGGCCACGCCGTATGAGCCCAGGCTGCCGCAGGGCGCGGTGGCGCGTCACCTCTCGGACGGCGGCCGCTTCCTGGTCGAAGCGGTCAACGAATCGCGCTATCAGCCGGCGTTGAAGGCACTGGCCGGCGCCCACGGCGACCAGCCGGCGGCCGCGCCCTATGTCGCGACGCTGGTTCCGGACGATTTGAATCCCTACGAAAGCGCCGCCGTCGCGGTCTTCCTCGATGGCCGCATGGCGGGCTACCTGTCGCAAAAGGCCGCGGTGAAATTCCGCGAGAACCTGAAGCGCGACGAGATCGATGGCCGCGTCACCACTTGCGACGCGCAGGTGCGCGGCGGCGGCCTGTGGCAGGGTAAGCGGCTCGCCTACATCGTCGCGCTGGACATGGAAGTACTGGAAAAATAATGAGCGCCCTGGCCGCATTGATCCTCACGGCAGGCAGTGCGGCCGCGGCGGCAGCCGAACCGCCGCTGGTCCTGCACTTCAACGAGCGCCCGCCGCTGCACTATTTCACGCCGCAACGCACGCTGACCGGTTTCGTCGCCAGGCCGGCTCTGGATGCGCTGGACGCCGCCGGCATTGCCTACGTGATCCGGCAGACGCCGGCCAAGCGACAGCTGGTGCTGCTGCAGGCGAACCAGGAAGCCGGCTGCATGCTGAGCTGGTTCAAGACGCCCGGCCGCGAGCGCAGCGGAAAATTTTCGGAGGTGGTGTATCAGGACAAGCGGCCGTTCGCGCTCACCTGGGCCGGCAACAGCGGCATGGAGAACGAAGCGCCGATCAAGGACACGATCGCCAATCCGCGCCTGCGGCTGCTGGTGAAAGAAGGGTTCTCCTACGGCCCGCAGATCGACCGTGCGCTGACGCTCAACAAGGCGCGGCCCAGCACCACCACCGGCGAAGCGGCGCAGATGCTGGACATGCTGTACCACCGCCGCGCCGACTACTTCTTCATCACCGAAGAAGAAGCCGATACGCTGATCAAATCATCCCGCTATCCCGCCAACGCCTTCAAGCGCATCTACTTCTCCGACATCGCCAAAGGCTACGACCGCCATCTCTGGTGCACCCTGGCGACGCCCGACGACGTCATCAAGCGCTTCAACAGCGCCCTGGCAAAACAGCGCAAGTGATTATTTTTTGCTGAACACCAGATCCCACACGCCGTGGCCCAGCTTCAGGCCGCGGTTCTCGAACTTGGTCAGCGGACGATAGGCCGGCTGCGGCGCATAGCCGTCGGCGGTGTTCTGCAGGCCCTCTTCGGCGCCCAGCACTTCCAGCATCTGCACCGCGTAGTCTTCCCAATCGGTGGCGCAGTGCAGGTAGCCGCCCACGGCGAGCTTCTGCACCAGCAGCTTGACGAACGGCGCCTGAATCAGACGGCGCTTGTTGTGGCGCGCCTTGTGCCACGGGTCCGGGAAGTAGATATGCACGCCGTGCAGCGAGCCGTCCGGGATCATCTGGTTGAGCACCTCGACCGCGTCGTGCTGGATCGCCTTCAGATTGGTCAGGCCCTGTTCCTCGATCAGCTTGAGCAGGCTGCCCACGCCGGGCGTGTGCACTTCCACGCCGATGAAGTCCTTCTCCGGCATTACGCCGGCGATGTGCGCCGTGGTGCCGCCCATGCCGAAGCCGATTTCCAGCACCACCGGCGCCTTGCGGCCGAAGGTCTTTTCATAATCGAGCGGCGCCTTGGCGTATTCGATCATGAACTTCGGGCTCAGCTCCTCGAGCGCGCGCGCCTGCGCCGTCGACAGGCGGCCGGCGCGGGTGACGAAGCTGCGGATGCGGTGTTCGGTCGGGTCGTACAGCATCGGCCGCGCTGGGCCGTCTTTGGGGGTATCGGAAGACATGGGAGAAGATAGTCGGTAAACAGTGAGGCAGCATTATATCAGCCTCCGAATGGCCGCCCGGGCCGCGCCGGCCCTGGCGCCGCCAAATGCATTGACACCCCGATTGAGTTGAGGTCTAATCTTGGGACGAGACATGAAATCGTTTTCAAACATTCAGATTGTCCTTGCCCGCACCCGTTAATCCATACCAAAACGATAAAAAAATGACCGATTTCACGCAATTCCCGCCTTCGTTCACCTGGGGCGTCGCCACCAGTGCATTTCAAATTGAAGGCGGCGCGACCGCCGACGGCAAAGGCCCGTCGATCTGGGACACCTTCAGCCACACCCCGGGCAAGGGCATCGACGGCAGCAACGGCGACGTCGCCTGCGACCACTACAACCGCTACCCGGAAGACGTGGCCATCATGTCCGGCCTGGGCGTGGACGCTTACCGTTTCTCGATGGCCTGGGCGCGCGTGCAGCCGCTGGGCAAAGGCGCATGGAACGAAGCCGGCTTCGCCTTCTACGACCGTCTGCTGACCGAACTGGAAAGCAAGGGCATCGACGCCCACGTCACGCTGTACCACTGGGACCTGCCGCAAGGCCTGCAGGAAGAAGGCGGCTGGCTCAATCGCGAGACCGCCTACCACTTCGCCGAATACGCGGCCGAAGTGGCGCGCCGTTTCGGCAACCGCCTGAAAACGATCGCGACCCACAACGAACCGTGGTGCACGGCCAACCTCGGCTACGGCAACGCGCAGTTCGCGCCGGGCGTGGCGGACCTGAAGCAGTCGATCCAGGTATCGCACCACCTGGTGCTGTCGCACGGCCTGGCGATGAGCGCGATGCGCAAGGTCGGCAGCTCGGCGCAGCTGGGCATCGTGCTCAATCAATGGACCGCCGATCCGGCCACCGACAGCGCGGCCGACATCGCCGCCGCCGAATTCGAATATTCGCGCTCGGTCGAGTGGTTCATGGACCCGATCTTTAAAGGTAAATATCCGGAACTGGCGCTCAAGGTCCACGGCGACAACGCGCCGGACGTGCAGGACGGCGACCTGGCCATCGCGCACCAGAAGATCGACTTCCTGGGCGTGAACTACTACTTCCGCGCCTTCTGCAGCACCGAGACGCCGCCGCGCCAGCCCGAGTGCAAACTGGGCAAGACCGACATGGGCTGGGAGATCTACCCGGACGGCCTGACCGAACTGCTGCTGAAACTGAACGCCGACTACGACCTGCCGCCGATCTACATCACCGAGAACGGCATGGCCAATCCGGACACCGTCGTCGACGGCGAGATCCCGGACGAGGCGCGCATCGACTTCGTCAAGCGCCACCTGAAGGCGCTCAACGACGCGCGCCTGCAGGGCGTGAACATCCAGGGCTACTTCCTTTGGAGCCTGCTGGATAACTTCGAATGGAACTCGGGCTACGCCAAGCGCTTCGGCATCGTCCACGTCGATTACGAAACCCAGAAGCGCACGCTCAAGCACAGCGCCCTGTGGTACAAGGACTATCTGGTTCAACAGCGTCCGCAGCGCGCCGCGCACGCCGCCTGAGCAACGCAACCGCAGTAGCAGTACCGCCGCCGGCCTTCAAGCCGGCGGCGCCCATTTGAAGATTGGCCGCAGAGCCAAATGCTACACTCCATAGAGAATAACGAGGACGACACCATGACCGCACCATCCGCCATGCCGCACGAGCAGCAGGCCGCATCCACACCTTCCGCCTCCGGGCAATCGCCATCGCTGTTCCGCGCCATGTTCGCGCGCGGCACGCCGATGCTGTGGGTCCCGAGCGGCTACTTCGCGATGGCGCTGACCTACATGATGCTCACCAGCGTCACGTCGATCATGTTCAAAAACCTCGGCATGGACAACGGCCAGGCGGCGCAATACGCCAGCTACCTGATCCTCGCCTACACCATCAAGCCGTTGTTCGCGCCCTTCGTCGAAATGTACCGCACCAAGAAGTTCTTCGTGCTGTGCGCGCAGCTGATCATCGGCATCGGCTTCGCCGGCGTGGCGCTGGCGATGTCGCTGCCGGACTATATGGTCATCATGGTGTTCCTGTTCGGGATACTGTCGCTGGTCGGCGCCACGCAGGACATCGCCTCGGACGGCGTCTACGTCACCTCGCTGGACTCGAAGACGCAATCGCTGTTCTGCGGCATCCAGAGCCTGAGCTGGAACATCGGCCCCATCGTCGCCTCGGGCGGCATGGTGTATTTGAGCGGCTGGCTGCACACGCACTACTTCCACCACCAGGCCGGCGTGTTCGGACCGGAGTGGATCGAATCGTGGCGCATCATCTTCTTCATCGTCGCCGCGATCACCATCGTCGCCGCGCTGTGGCACATGCGGGTGATGCCGGACGGCGCCAAGGCGGAAAACGCGCCGACGTCGGTGGCCGAAGCGGCCTTCATCCTCAAGGACTCCTTCGTCACCTTCTTCCAGAAGCGCGACGTGTGGCTGATGGTGGCGTTCGCGTTCGTCTTCCGCCTGAGTATCGGGCTGCTGGAAAAGATCGGACCGTTCTTCATGGTCGATCCGGTGTCGCAGGGCGGGCTGGGATTGTCGAACGAGATGCTGGGCCTGATCTACGGCACCTACGGCCTGATCGCGGTGCTGCTTGGATCGCTGCTGGGCGGGATCTTCGTCGCGCGGCGCGGGCTGCCGGCGACCTTGTTCGTGCTGTGCTGCGCGGTCAACATCCCGAACGTCACCTTCCTGCTGATGAGCATCTACCAGCCGGACAACCTGTTCATCATCAGCGCCGGCGTCGCGGTGGAGAAGTTCTTCTTCGGCTTCGGTTCGGTGGGCTTCATGATCTACCTGATGCAGCAACTGGCGCCGGGCAAATACACGACCACCCACTACGCCTTCGGCACCGGCCTGATGGGCCTGTGCATGATGGTGACCGGCATCGTCAGCGGCCACCTGCAGCAAGCCTTGGGCTACGTGCACTACTTCTGGCTGGTGATGGCCGCCACGATCCCGTCATTCCTGGTCACCTGGTTCGCCCCGTTCCATCACAAAGACTAACCCCTTTCATTGGTGTCAGTGCCGACATTCGGACATCGTGGAACTTTTTGGCTCCGCAAAAGTTCCGCAATGTCCGAATGTCGGCACTGACACCAGGAAGTTGACGGTGGCGTCGACCGTTGGCTGTAGCCAGGGGTCGAAGAGCCAGAAGGAGTGGGGGGTGTCGGGCAGAATTAGTTTGTCGCTTTTTACGCCGGCTTGGGCCATCTTCGCCATCATCGCTTCGCGGCCGGCGGAGAAGCGGGGTTGGGCGCTGCCGATGAACAGGATCGGCGGCATGCCAGGACTGACGTAGTTGATCGGCGAGGCTGCGCGCCACAAGTCGGTCTTTTCCGCGTAGCGGCCGCCGAACCAGGCGCCCGCCGCCGACGGATTTTTCTTCGGATCGTCTTCATACTTCAGCGCCAGCTCGGTCGTGAAGTCGGACAGGCCGTCGATGTTGATCACTGCCTGCACGGCGCTGCTCCCCTGCCCCGTCACGCCGGCCAGGCTGGCGATCTGGCCTCCTGCCGAACCTCCCGCCAGCGCGATGCGTTTCGCGTCCAGACCATAGCGCTCGGCGTTATCGCGCACCCAGCGCACCGCCGCCTGCACATCCTCGATCGCGGCGGGATAGCGCGCCTCTCCCGACAAGCGATAGCTGACCGTCACCGCCGCATAGCCGCGCTGCGCCAGCCGCACCGCCATCGGCGCGAACTCCGATCGGAAGCCCGACCGCCAGCCGCCGCCGTGCACCAGCACCACCACCGGCATCCGCTTCCCCGCCGGCAGATACATGTCCAGCTTCAGGCAGCGCGTCCCGTATTGAACATAGGTCTGGTCGGCGACCTTGCGCACGCCGTCCGGCAGCGCCGCGCCGGCGATGCGGATGAAGGGATATTGGCCAGACAGCTTGTCCCAGGTATGCTGCGCGTCGTAGGTGTTGGAAGGATCGGCCGGCGGTTCGACGCAAGCGGCGGCACACGCCGCGCCGTGCAGGACCAGCATCGCAGCCGCCAGGAATAATCGCATCGCCACCTCGCCGCAAAAAAATCCGAGTATCGCATAAAAAAAACCCCTCGGCCGGTAAAGGCGCGAGGGGTTGGAAAACCACAGACAACACTGGTACTACATGAAAAACTCTGTGCTTAGAACGACTTGCCGACGTTGATGCCGAAGGTGCGCGGCGGCAGGTACTGCGCTTGCCATGGGCCGTTGGCGTTCAACGCGCTGGTCTTGATCTTCGCGTCTTCCGCATTGCGGACGAAGGCGTCGAAGTACCACTTCGAGTTCGAGTCGAAGCGCAGACCCAGGTCGGTACGGGTGTAAGCCTTCTGACGATCCTCGTCACCCAGATTGAACACGCTCAGCCAGCTGGCGGTTTCGTAGTGGGCGCTGATACGCGGGATCAGCGTGCCGCTGTCCAGCGCGAAGCTGTGCTGGTACATCACTTGCGCGGCGAACTTCGGCGAGTGCGGCATGGTGTTGCCGGTCACGTCCAGGCAGGTCGCGATGTCCTTGATCGGGCAAGCCGGCAGCTGATAATCGTTGCTGCCGCCGATCAGGTGCTTCAGCGTCGCGTGGGTGTAGGCGGCGGTGAACTGCACGCGATCCACTGGCGTGATCTTCGCGGCGATTTCGGTTTCCAGACCCCAGACGTTCGCGCCTTCGGCGTTGTTGGTGGCCAGGCCACGGCTGCCGTCAGGATTGGTGACCGGTGCGCTGAACTGGAAGCCCTTGAAGCGCTCGAAGTACGCCGCATTGTTCACGCGCAGCGCGCCGCCGAGGAAGGTGCTCTTCGAACCGAGTTCGAAGTTGGTCAGCGATTCGGAACCGTAAGAACGGCCGCCGTCCTGCAGGCCGCCCGACTTGTAGCCGGTCGACACGCTGGCGAAGACCATGTTGCTCTTGTTCAGATCGTAGCTGACGCGCAGCAGGCCGGTCAGCTTGTGGTCCTTGAACTCGCCATCGTTTTTCTGGTAGGTCGTGAAGCCCGACGACGGCGACAGCGGATTGACCGACGGGCTCACAGGAACCTGCGGCGCGTTGCTGTCGCTGAAGCTGTTGTTGGTGCCGCCCTGGTTGGTGCGCTTGTCCGAGGTGTAGCGGCCGCCCAGGGTGACGTGCAGCGCGTCGCTGGCGTTCCAGGTGGTCTGGCCGAAGACGGCTTTCGAATCGACGGTTTCCTTCGGCTGGATGAAGGAACCCTGCCAGCTGACGGTGCCCTGCTCGGTGCCGTTCATGATCGGGATGTCGAAACGGATGCCGTTGTCTTCGTTCGCGTAGTACAGGCCAAGCAGCCAGTCGACGTCGCGCTTGCCGGTCGATTGGATTTCCAGTTCGTGGCTGTAGTTCTTGTACTTCGACCAGACGGTGTTGTTGGCCTGGTAGCCGCCGGTGTGGTTGCCGTTGGTGCTGGTGGTGAAGCTGGTGGCCGGGTTGGCGCCGCCGTCCTGGTCGTAGGTCGACGAACCGTTGAAGCGGGAGTAGCCGGCGATGTAGGCCAGGCTGATGTCCTTGTTGATCTCGTAGTCGACGCGGCTGCGCACCGAGTTCGAATCGCGGTTGACGTTCGGCGCGGTGTCGATCAGCGCGGACCAGAAGTCCTGGCCTGGACGCGCGACCTGCAGCAGGTTGGCGCTCGGCGTGCCGCGGTCCATATAGTGCTCGTACGCGATGTTCCACTTCAGGCCGGGCACCACGTTCCACAGGAAGCTCAGGCGCGCCGCGCTCTGGTCCTGGGCGCTGTACTTCTGGCCGTTGCGCACGTACAGGTTAGGGTTCAAGGCCTGGAAGCCGATCGGGTTGCCCGGATGCGCCGCGTTCCATGCCGCGATGACCGGATCGGCCGCCGCGTGCTGCTGCGCCAGGGTCGGCAGGTTAGGCGACTGGTAGTCGACGTAGCCGTCGTGCTGCTCGTGCACCACTGCGACGCGCATGGCCATGGTGTCGTTGATCGGGATGTTGACCGCGCCGCGCGCGCCCAGGCGGGCGTAGTTGCCGTAGCCGAGTTCGAAGTTGCCGGCGCTGCTGCCGATTTCCGGCTTCACGGTCTGCATGTTGACGGCGCCGACGGTCGAGTTGCGGCCCCACAGCGTGCCTTGCGGGCCGCGCAGGACTTCAATCGCTTCCAGATCGAACAGCAGCGCGGTCGCGCCTTCCGGACGCGGCGAGTAGATGCCGTCGACGAAGGTGGCGACTTCAGGATCGGCGTATTCGGTCTTGGCGCTGTCGTTGCCGATGCCGCGCATGGTCATGGTGATCACGCCGTGGTCGCCCTGGCCGGTGGCCGAGAAGCCCGGCACCAGGTTGACGACGTCCTGGATGGTCTGGACATGGTTGTCGTCCAGCGCGGCAGCGTTCAACGCGGTGACGGCGACCGGGGTCTTTTGCAGCGACGTGGTGCGCTTGGTGGCGGTGACGTACACCTCGGTGATCTTGCCGCTGTCGGCTGCCGGCGCGGCCTGATCGGCGGCGGCTGGAGCGACTTGCGCGTAAGCAACGTTGGTGCCGGCGACCAGCGCCAGGATTGCGATTTGGATAGGGGATAGCATACGCTTCCCGGAGTGCGGTACGTGGACGTTCATAAGTCTCCTTGGGTAGCGATCGCCGAGGGGTTGGGCGGTGCTACGTTTATCGTGGAAAACGATTTCATCTGTGTTGAAAACGTTTTCAAGTCTGATGAAATCGTTTTCTATATTTGTGAAATCGATTTCATGGTACATAATCCCCATCACCGGTGTCAATTTAAAAATTGTAGCGGCATTGTAACCTCGGCAACCTGGTAGGTCGCGACAGAGGCGCGCATGCTACTTGACGGAGACAAAACACGCAATGAAAACGTTATCAAACCAAGCCGTGAAAAACGTGCTGATCGTCGGCGGCGGCACCGCCGGCTGGCTAACCGCCGCCTTTCTGGCCAAAACCATGGGCACCGGCGCGGACGCCGACAGCGTGCGCATCACGCTGGTCGAGTCGAAGGAAATCGGCATCATCGGCGTCGGCGAGGGCACATTCCCGTCGATCCGCGGCACCCTGGCCGCGATCGGCATCGACGAGGCGCGCTTCATCCGCGAGTGCAATGCCACCTTCAAGCAGGGCATCAAGTTCACCGACTGGGTGCGCGAGCCGGGCGCGCCGGGCAACGACCACTACTTCCATCCCTTCAGCCTGCCCAGCCAGCGGCCCGGCGGCCCGGAACTGCTGCCCTACTGGCTGCAGGGCGCGGCCGCGCCGGGCGCTGGCTTCGCCGCCGCCGCGACGATGCAGAAGCGCGTCGCCGACGCGTCGCACGCGCCCAAGCGCCCCGGCGACGCCGACTTCATGGGACCGCTGAACTACGCCTACCACTTCGACGCCGGCAAGTTCGCCGCCCTGCTCTCGACCCACGCGCAAGCGCTGGGCGTCCAGCATGTGCAGGCGACGGTGGAGCGGGTGGAGCTCGACGAGCAAGGCGCGATCGGCGCGGTGCACACCAGGGAAGCCGGCGTGCTGACGGCCGACCTGTACATCGACTGCACCGGCTTCCGCGCCGCGCTGATCGGCGAGGCGCTGGGCACGCCCTTCCGCAACATCAACGACGTGCTGTTCGTCGACCGCGCGCTGGCGATGCAGGTGCCGTACGACCGCCCGGACGCGCCGATTCCGTCGTACACGATTTCGACCGCGCACGAGGCGGGATGGACCTGGGATATCGGCCTGCACCAGCGGCGCGGCATCGGCTACGTCTACTCCAGCCGCCACACCGACGACAGCCGCGCCGAGGAAGTGCTGCGCAAGTACATCGGCCCGGCCAGCGACGGCCTCAATCCGCGCCAGCTCAAGCTCAACGTCGGCTACCGCGAGCTGCACTGGGTGAAGAACTGCGTGGCGGTGGGCTTGTCGGGCGGCTTCCTGGAGCCGCTGGAATCGTCCGGCATCGGCCTGATCGAAACGGCGGCCTACCTGGTGAGCTACCTGTTCCCGCACGACGGCGACATGGCGCCGGTGGCCAAGGTGTTCAACCAGATGATGAAGGCGCGCTACGAGCGGATCGTCGATTTCGTCAAGCTGCACTACTGCCTCACGCAGCGCAAGGACAGCCGGTTCTGGATCGATAACACGCTGGAGGCGAGCATCCCGGAATCGCTGCGCGACAAGCTGGCGATGTGGCGCACGCGCCCGCCGCACCGCATGGACTTCGTGGTGGACCTGGAGATGTATCCGCCGTCAAGCTGGCAGTATGTGCTGTACGGGATGGAGTATCCGACCAAACAGTATGCCAACAGCCGCACGCTGCCGCGCTTTGACGAGGCGCGCAAGGAGTTCCAGATGATCGAGCAGATGTCGCAGCGCGCGCTGGCCGACCTGCCGACGCACCGCGCGATGATCGAGCATTTCCTTCAGCGCGGGGAACGCAAGACGGCTTAAGCGGATTTGCTGGCCGCACCCAGTTTGGCGCTGGCGGCGATCAGCAGCATCGCGCAACCGAGGCCGCCGAAGGCCACGTTCAAGCTGGCCGCGTGCGCGACGAAGCCGATCGCCGCCGGTCCGGCCAGGATGCCCGCATACCCCAGCGTGGTGATGGCGCCGATCGCCAGGCCGGCCGGCATCGTGCTCTGGTTGCCGGCGGCGGTGAACAGGATGGGGACGATATTCGACGCCCCCAAGCCGATCAGCACAAAGCCCACCAGTGCCAGCGGCACCGACGGCGCCAGCACCGCGCCGAAGAAGCCGCAGGCGCCGCACAATCCACCCAGCAGCATCACGCGCTTGCCACCCAGCTTGCGCACCACGCGGTCGCCGGTCAGGCGGCCCAGCGTCATCGCGATCGCGAAGGCCGCGTAGCCAAGCCCGGCGCGGCTCGCGTCCATGCCCTGCTCCGCCGTCAGCAGCAAGGCGCTCCAGTCGAGGATCGCGCCTTCGGCCAGGAAGCACAGGAAGCACAGCACGCCGATGAAGATCACCGCGCCGTGCGGCACCACGAACAACGGCGCATCGCGCTCGCCCGCATCCGGCTCGCGCAGCAGGTGCGGCGCGCAGACCGCCAGCGACAAAGCCACCAGCAACGAGATCGCGGCGCTCGATGCAATGGGCGTCATGCCGGCCCACAGCATCAGCGCCATCAGGCCGGCGCCGATAAAGCCGCCGACGCTGAACAAGCCGTGGAAGCCCGACATCAGCGAGCCGCCGCTTTCGCGTTCGACGATCACCGCCTGCACGTTCATCGCCACATCCAGCGTGCCAAGCGACGCGCCGAAGCAGAACAAGGTCAGGCCGAGCAAGGCCGGTGTGGGCGCGAACGCCAGGCCGGGCAGGATCATGCAGGTCAGCGCGCCGGACACCAGCACCACCACGCGGCAGCCGTAGCGCGACGCCAGCAGGCCGGTGACCGGCATCGCCATCAGCGAGCCCGCGCCAAGGCACAGCAGCAGCAGGCCCAGTTCCGCCTCGCCCAGCGCCAGCCGCGCCTTGGCGAACGGCACCAGCGGCGCCCAGGCCGACATGGCCAGGCCGGCGGCCAGGAAGGCGAGACGGGTGGACAAGCGCTGCTTCGGGCCGACGATATTCATAGCGAGGGGTGTTCTGTGGACGAGGCCACAGTATAGACAAATATTCCATGCAAAGCGGCGGCTATGTTTGGGCCCTAACATACCAGTCCCGCCCTGCGGGGCATGATGCAACCAGCTTTTAAACCAAATATAAGGAATCATCATGCAAACTCAACCGTTATACGCCGGCGCCACTGCCGGCCAGGAAGCAGGCGACGGCTACGCATCCGGCGTCTCGTGGGGCGCTATCGTCGCCGGCGCCGCCGCCGCTGCGGCGCTGTCGTTCATCCTGCTGATATTGGGCATGGGCCTCGGCCTGTCGTCGGTGTCGCCGTACCAGTACAACGCGACCCCGCTGACCGGCGCCGCCATCGGCTGGATCGCCTTCGTGCAACTGGCCGCGTCGGGCATCGGCGGCTACATGGCCGGCCGCCTGCGCGTCAAGTGGGCCTCGGTCCACGGCGATGAAGTGCACTTCCGCGACACCGCGCACGGCCTGCTGGCTTGGGCGGTCGCCACCATCGTCACCGTCGCCGTCATGGCCGGCGGTGCACGCGCTGCGCTGAGCGGCACCATTGAAGCCGGCGCGGCGGTCGCTCCGGTCGCTGCCGCTGGCGCAGCCGGCATGGCCAATGGCGCGGGCCGCGGCAATACCTACTTTGCCGACATGCTGCTGCGTTCCCCAACCGGCGATGGCGCCACCGAAGCACAGCGCAGCGAAATCAACCGCCTGCTGATCACCGACCTCGCGGCCGGCAAGATCAACGCCGATGACCGTACCTACCTGGCGCAGCTGGTCGCCAAGCGCACCGGCCTGCCGCAAGCGGATGCCGAACAGCGCGTCGACCTGATCTACGCACAAGCCACGCAAGCGGCCAACGAAGCCAAGGCCAAGGCCATGGCCGCGGCCGAGGAAGCACGCAAGACCGCCGCACATTCGGCGCTGTGGATGTTCGTCGCACTGCTGCTGGGCGCCTTCGTCGCCGCCGTCGCAGCCACCATCGGCGGCCGTAACCGCGACCACGCGCGCGTCATCGTGCGTCAGACCATTTAATCAAGGAGAACCACCATGCGCTCTATCCTCTTACTCTTGCTTGGCATTCCGCTTCCCATCGTTATCCTGATCGCGCTGTTCGTGCATTAATACGCGTCGACGTCGATCACGGCCTGGGCGAACGCCTGCGGCGCTTCCTGCGGCAGGTTGTGGCCCACGCCCTTGACGATACGGTGCGTGCGCTTGCCGGTGAACCTGGCGGCATAAGCCTTGCCGTCGGTCGCCGGCGCCACGCCGTCGCTGTCGCCGTCCAGCGTGATCGTCGGCACGGCGATCACCGGGCCGGCGGCCAGTTGTCTTTCAATCGCGTCGTATCGGGCTTCGCCCTCGGCGAGGCTCAGGCGCCAGCGGTAGTTGTGGATCACGATGGCGATGTAGTCCGGGTTGTCCCACGACGCCGCGCTGCGCTCAAAGGTCGCCTGGTCGAAGTTCCACACCGGCGAATTCGCTTTCCAAATCAGGTTGCCGAACTCGCGGCGGTTGGCCTGGTAGCCCGCCTGTCCACGCTCGGTGGCGAAGTAGAACTGATACCACCAGCCGTGTTCCTGCTTCGGCGACAGCGGCAGCTTGTTGCGCTCGCGGTTGTTGATCAGGTAGCCGTTCACCGACACCATCGCCTTGCAGCGCTCCGGCCACAAGGCCGCGATGATGTTCGCGGTGCGCGCACCCCAGTCGTATCCCGCCAAGATAGCCTTATCGATTTTCAGCGCATCCATCAGCGCGATGATGTCCTGCGCGACCGCCGCCTGCTGGCCGTTGCGCGGCGTGGCGTCGGACAGGAAGCGCGTCGTGCCGTGGCCGCGCAGGTGCGGCACGATCACGCGGTAGCCCTGCGCCGCCAGGATCGGCGCGACATCGGCGAAGCTGTGGATGTCGTAGGGCCAGCCATGCAGCAGCAGCACCGGCTTGCCGTCGGCCGGTCCGGCTTCGTAGTAGCCGACGTCCAGTTCCCCGGCGCGGATTTGCCTGATCGGCGCCAGCGCCTGCGGCGTGCCGGCCGCTTGCGACAGCTTCATGAACGGCAGTTCGGTGGCGGCCAGGCCGGCGGCGGCGAAGGCGCCGGCCAGCAGATTGCGGCGGGCGAGGTTCATGCGTCCTCCAGGATGACGGAAAGACTGGCGCCATCATTGACGCCGGCGTCCAGCGAATAGGGATCGACGCCTTCAAGGCAGCCGATGTTCACGCGCCACAGCAGCGGATCCTTGCGCGTCTGGTGGAACGGGTAGATGCCGCAGTGCTTGCAGAAGTAATGCTTCGCCACGCGGGTGTTGAACTGGTAGAGGGTCAGCGCATCCTCGCCCTGCACGATGGTCAGCTGGTCGGCCGCGAAGGCGGGCGTCATCAGCGCGCCCTTGCGGCGGCACAGGCTGCAGTTGCAGCGCGCGGCCGGCGTGAGCGCGGTGCGCACTTCGAATTTCACCGCGCCGCAATGGCAGGCGCCTTTCAGGATATCGTCGGACATGATGCGCTTCCCTTCTCAGACCAGGTTGATCTCGACGTCGATATTGCCGCGCGTGAGCTTCGAATACGGGCAAGTCTGGTGCGCTGCATCGACGATCGCTTGCGCGGTGTCGCGATCGAGGCCGGGCAGGCTGACGTTCAGGCGCGCTGCCAGCAAGTATGCGCCGTCGGCGTTGACCAGGTCCACTTCGGCATCAACCGCCACGTCCTTCGGCAAGGCGATTTTTTTCGCGGCGGCCGCCAGGCCCATCGCGCCGATGAAGCAGGCCGACCAGCCTGCCGCGAACAGCTGCTCCGGATTGGTGCCCTCGCCCGCGCTGCCGGGCGACGACAGCTTGATGTCCAGACGGCCGTCCGCGCTGCGCGACTGGCCTTCGCGGCCGCCGGTGGTGTGGGTTTTGCCGGTGTAGAGAACTTTGCTCATGGTATTGCTCCTTGGTTGGATTTTGATCGAATACGATAACAGCGGATGCGATTCATATTACCTGAAAATTCGCAGGTGTCAAGCAATCACGATTAAATCGTATCCGCTGTATAATGGCCGTATCGATCAATCGGAGGTGACTCATGACAACCAAAGGCAACGCACCGCAACTGGCGGACTTCCTGTGTTTCGCCGTCTATTCCGCCAACCTGGCGTTCGGCAAGGCCTACAAGCCGATCCTCGACAAGCTGGGGCTGACGTACACGCAGTACATCGCCATCATCGCGCTGTGGGAAGAGGACGACCAGACCGTCAGCGGCCTGGGCGAGAAGCTGTTCCTGGAATCGAACACGCTGACGCCGATCCTGAAGAAACTCGAAGCGATGGGCTATGTGCACCGTGCGCGCGACGCCGCCGACGAGCGCCAGGTCCGCGTCGGCCTGACGCCGGAAGGCCGCGCGCTGCGTGAAAGCGCCCTCAACATGAGCCTGCGCGCCGCGACCGGACTGACGCCGGAAGAGTTCCCGGTGGTGCAGAAAGCCGTGGTCAAGCTGCGCAACAACCTGATCAAGGCGACGCCGGGCAAGGGGTGATTGGGCTGGATCAGTTTGATAAGGTAATAGCTATTCTTACCTATCCGGATCCGATCATGCCAAGTTCGGCCAATCGAGCGGTCGCGGTCAAAATCGACCAGGAAACCTAAGCGCTCTGCTCCGGGATGTGGAGCGGGTGAAGGGAATCGAACCCTCGTCGTAAGCTTGGGAAGCTTCTGCTCTACCATTGAGCTACACCCGCGTGCCACGCATTTTACGCGGGTTTCAGTCATGTTGACAACGTTGCGGCAAGGTTGCGGTGATCGGAAGTGTGATGGCCGGTGTTGGCCGCGCCGATCACCTCCTCGAAGTGCAGTGTGTCGTGTTCGCTGGCGGTGCTGATCTTGATTTTGCGTATCAGCTTATAGCTGGCATCGATCATCTGACCACCGCGCGCTATGTAGCCATGGATCGACAGTTGACTCTGGCGCAGCCTTCCACTTACGCGCGAACGCGCTTCCCATTCACGACGAAGCCGACCAAGCCTAAGCCAACCAGCAGCATGGCGTAAGTTTCGGTTTCGGGAATTGGTGCAGGATTGCCTAAAATAGAAAAATCCGCGCCGCTGATGTATGCCCCGGACATCGTGAAATAGCTGATGTTTGCGCTTGACTCGAGGAACCCCAAGTATGCGCCCTGATTCAGGAGGCTCCTATCGGTGCTGAAATTAAGAACTTTCGTTTCTATCAGCGTATGCGTTACATCGTAGGCGGAAATTGATGCTGCTCCATGGCTTGGTGAATAATTAAACAGCCCTACGATACCGTATATGGGCGAGGAAAACGACAGCGTCATGACCCCTGCAACATCGTCGCCCGATCCGATCATTGGTATTCCACTCCATAGTCCGTTATAGCCAAAGCCGTAATAGCTCACGCTTCCAGCCATAGCGTATTCGTCGGTCGACGTCCATACGACCCCAGGCGCAAAGGTTTGTGCCCCCTGCCATGCATTAACAAACTGTGATGGTAAGGGCATGGCCGTTGCGCCCGGAATGGATGTTACTACGGCCGCTTGTGCGGTCAGTGCATTCAGCGCGAAAGCAGCTGCTACGAATAGTCGTTTCATTGGTAAATTCCTGTCAGAGAGTAAGGACTTGACGAATTCAATGCGTCACGAGTTTGCCCAATCGATTATTGCCATTTTGCTCAGATCACGCATCCCCTTCAAAGGTGAAATTGCTATAGAAAGACTTAAATGTTAGTCTTAATGCATGAAAACAGCTCTCTTCCGCACATACAATGAATTGCTATTGCAGATATACCGCTTGGCGCAGGAAAAGACGGTAGCGACCTTTCAGGAGGAGATGCTGACTCTGATCCGTCAGCAACTGCCGTTCGATTCCTCCATGTGGGGTACAGCAACGATGCAAGCCACTGGCATCGATATTCATAGTATCTACCTGTACAACTCCTCGGTCCGCATGCTGGAGGCCTACGAAAAGGTCAAACGACAAGACACGGCGGCAGTGCGCGTTACCCAGCAGGACGTTGCCACCATAGGCTTCAACGTGGACGACTTCGCCGGCGAGGATCAGGCGGAATTGCGGCAATTCCTGCACGACTTCGGGCATCTTAATTTCGCAATTACGTCGGACATCAATCCGAGTACCAGATTTGTCCAGTGGCTATCCCTCTACCGGGTGAATAAGGAAGCCCGCTTTCCTGCGGAGGAGATCGAGTTTCTGGCGGCGCTGGCGCCGCACATGATGCAGGCGCTGGCCATCAATCGGTTGGTGCACTTGGATCACTTGACGAGGGACACGGCCCGTGCTTGCTGGTCGGTGGGGATCGCTGACAAGCGCGGCGTTCTATATCATGCCGATGACCGTTTCCGGCAACTGAGCAGCGCCGGACTGAGCGCCGAAAATCAGTTGTCCGATCAAGTGCTATCCCGGCTTAGAAGAGGCGAGACAACCTTCGCGCTCAATGGCGTGGTGCTGAAATGCACCCATGAGCAGGACCTACTTTTTCTGAGGACGCGCCCCGTTGACAAAGTAGACGCGCTAACCGCGCGCGAATTCACGGTTGCTAAACTGATCGCCAGCGGCTTGACGCAACAGCAGGTTGCCGAGCATCTGAACCGGTCCACGGAAACGATACGGTCGCAAATTAAATCGGTATTTAACAAGTTGGAGATTAACAACGTGACCTTGCTAGCAGGACTATTGGCGGTCAGGGATTGAACTTTAGTGGAGCAGGCTTAGGTCGCAGAACGGCGCCAGGTCATCGATGTGCCCGGCACCGCTCCGAGTGTGACGACCGATCTCCTCACGTAGAATTTTCACATGTTCTGGTGATATCTTTCAGATAAGCATATCGATACACTGAAAACCAGCAGATTAAAATTACAACATCCCCCTGGGAAATTCTCAACAATCCCGAACGTAACATAAATTGTTGCTGGTCAATAGACCGACAAATCACAATCCGATAACCTGTTTGCGTGTGTTTGGGCATGATCGCAGGTCATGGTCTTGCGCCTGGGCTGGCTCCCGATTGAGTACAGTGACAAAGCGATCAACGACGGCCATGGTGGTGGCGTTGTCCCTCTTGGCCAGTATCACAAAGCCGGTCGTGCGCTCGACCAGCGTGCCACCGATGTGCGGTTGCCGGCACCCTTGATCAGGTCTCCTTCCTGGTGGCACCTGATTGTGACCAGTTGATACCCTAACCAATATGGACTCAATAATGTCTCTTAATTCAAATCAGATATCTACGCGAGCTTATTCGTTGATCTTTGCAATTGGCGTTACCGCTTGCGGCGGCGGGGGCAGTTCAGGCCCGGAATCGAAAGCGCCCGCATCACCCACAGCTTCAACATCCCCTACAACGCCGACAACACCGACAACACCGACGACACCTACGGCGCCAACGACACCGACAGCGCCATCGCAGATCAACTGGAATTCTTTAGCAGGCGCAGAAGAAGTTTTCTCTCAAACCACGACGCTTCAGTCGCGCCAAAGAAAAGTACTTCAAAATTTTACAGTCAGCTCAGGCACCATGGACGCAGAACTGATTTTTGTGAGTCAGTACTCGGGTAACGTATTTATCATGCCGGCCGGCGAGGCGCAGAAATTCGTTAACGGAAGTAGCTTCAACTACTTCCCGGCCTTATCTATGCCTGCTGGAAAATTCGGATTCATATCGATCAATTTGTCGATCGGAGAATATGCAGTGGGGGTCGAGAATTCAGGAACGGCAGCTAACACCGTACGCGTAGAGCTTCAACACACGCCGAAGGTCGCCGGATTCCACTTTCGACAAGAGCGATTCGCACCTGTAACAGAAAGCCTGAAACCCGGCACACGCTTTACCCAGCCTGTCACAACCGGCTCTACTTACCGAACCGTGATTGACGGAGCCAATACAGGCGGGTCAATCTACTTGATTCCCCAGTCAGAAGTGAGCAAGTTCATGGCGAATCAAACCTTTAGTTACTATACAGACCAGCCCTGCAGCAGTGGAAGTGCGGCACCCGGCTTTTGCGAGTTGAAATACGCGCCAGGTACTTATGTGATCGCGTACGTCAACGACACAAGCGAGCAGCAGTCGATCGTCATGTACGGCCGGGATTACATACCGGATTAAGGCCAGATATTTGTGCCTGGACCCAGAAACTTGCCGCAGCCGGAGGCATGACTTTGCCGCGAAATCCTCAGTTCACCACCCGGCGCCGTGAAGTATCAAGTCAGTTCGATCCGCGATTTCTCAGACCGGAACCATAACTTTACCCTTCAAAACTTCCGCTAAGTATTTCGAATTAAAACTGGCAGATAAGGATTTACAACAATTCACCTTAATTAACCTCCTCGTTTCTCCCCGCTCGGTGATGATATTGACCTCGCTGGGAAATGAATAGGGAACATGAGTAAATTCGACTGGAATGAGCTTAAATTGTTTTTGGTCTGCGCCAATGCAATCACGGCAGCGAAAGTTTCCAGTCGATTTACTCCTTTGATCGAGCGCCGTATCCGCGCGCTGGAGCGAAGCCTGGGTTGCCGCTTGTTTGACCGCAGTGGCGCCGGCATGCGCCTGACGACCGACGGCATGGCGCTGCTGCAAAAGGTCGAGCGGATGGACAGCGAATTCCAATCCATCCGCCAGTGCTTCACTCCCCAGGAAGAACTGAGCGGCCAGCTGCGCATCTCCGTCAGCGGCTGGCTGGAATCCCACGTGCTGACGCCCGCGCTGCTTCGCTTCCGCTACAGCCAACCGCAGATTCAGGTCAATATGCTGAATCATTGCAGTTCCTCCGACCTGGTTCGGCGCAAAGTCGATGTGGTGATCCAGACCCGACAATTTAATACCCCTGAGCTCATCGGCCGGAAACTGATGCGCTTGGACTATGCGGTATATGGCCAAACACATTATCTGCAAGAAACCCCGCCGATCTCTGCCGGGGGGCATCGTCATACCCTGATGATGCTGACTGGCGTGGATAGCGAACCTGCCCATATCCAGTGGCTAGACAACCAGTTCGCCCACGCCTCCAGGGAACTGCTTACCGAGAACCCGGAAGCGCTGCTGCAATGGTGCAGGAGCGGCATGGGACTGGCCCTGTTGCCGGTGGCGGTGGCCAACAAACATCGCGAACTCTTGCCCGTGCCACTGTCGAGTGCTCCCCCGGCAGTCAGCGTCTGGGCCAGTTATCACGCCGACTCGCGCGACTCGCCGCATCTGTTGGCGTTGCTCGATACTGCCCGCCGTCAGGGGCCATCGCCGCAGTAACCCTCCTCCTTCGTCCTCTGCCCGCTGGCGCCGTTTGTTGTTAAAAGACGACTAGCACCAAAAAAGACAAGCCGGATTTTCGCGCCACAAAGCCGGTCATCGGCCTTTCGACCGCGAACCTTTACGTGGCGTTCCCCAGGCACATCTCGACCGTGGAAAATTCAGCGGCATCGGCGACGCCGGGCATTCTTGCCGTTTCAGGCCTGTCAGGCCGCGTCATTTAATAGGGATGGCGCACCAGATTCAAAATAAAAAATCGAATAAATTAATATTGCTCATCCGTGGTGCATTCAATAGCCTATTTTCATGATTTATGAATTTTTGCAAAAACCGCTTTGCCGATATTTTATCGACCGCATTTGAATGCACAACACTGGTGCGCTGCCAAATTTGCTCTTCCGACGGCAAGATTGTCTTTATTGACAATGGCTTAGCCGCCATGTTTTCATAAACTTCGGAAATATCAATAGATTGAAGTTGGTCGTTTTTACGAGAAACGGCTGATTAACACACCCAAAGGACATGAATATAATGATCAAGGAAACAGTATTATCCCGATCGATCCGCGTGATGTTCGTCGGCGGTATCGCGCTGGGCATGCAGGCTGCCAGCGCGCAGCAGGCGGCTGAGCCGGCGCTGCAAAAAATCGAGGTGACCGGGTCGCGCATTCCGACCCTGAACACTGAAGGCACCAGCCCGATGGTGGTGCTGGGCGCGAAGGACATCAAGATCGACGGCGTGCGCAACGTCGAAGGCCTGCTCAACAACCTGCCACAGGTATTCGCTTCCCAAACCGGCAACGTCGCCAACGCCGCCTCCGGCACCGCCACCGTCAATCTGCGCGGCCTGGGGGACGACCGCACCCTGGTGCTGGTCGATGGACGCCGTCTGCCAGCCGGCTCGCCGGGCTCCACCGCAGCCGACTTGAACCAGATCCCCGCCGCGCTGATCAAGCGCGTCGAAGTGATGACCGGGGGCGCCGGCGCCGTGTACGGCGCCGACGCGGTCGCCGGCGTGGTCAACTTCATCATGAACGACAGCTTCCAGGGCGTGCAGGTCGAGCTGAACGGCAGCGGCTACAACCACCAGCAAAACAACAAGAACGGCGTCGGCGACATCGTTGCCGGCCGCGCCGTCACCAACCCGACCCAGTTCAAACGTCCGGGCGACAAGGGCTTCGATGGCCGTTCCAAGGAAGCGACCCTGCTGATCGGCGGCAACTTCGCCGAAGACAAAGGTAACGCCACCCTGTTCTTCAGCTACAAGAAGGATGACGCGCTGCTGCAGTCGGAGCGCGACTTCACGTCCTGCTCGCTGGCAGCCTCCACCCCGGTTTACACCTGCGGCGGCTCGCCGACCAGCTCCACCGGCCGTTTCACCAACACCACGACCGGCAAAGTCTACACCACCACCGCATCGGGTACTCCCCGCCTCTACAACGAGGATACCGACTACTACAACTTCGGCCCGATCAACCACCTGCAACGTCCGGATGAACGCTATGGCGTGGCCGCCTCGATGCGCTACGACGTGACCGACAAGATGCGCGTCTACAGCAACTTCGCCTTCCACGACGATACCACCGACGCACAGATCGCGCCGGGCGGCATCTTCGGCAACGTCTACACCATTCACGGCGACAATCCGTTCCTGACCGATGCATGGCGCACCGCGCTGGGGCTGACCAACAGCTTCGACAGCACCAATGACGTGGTGATCCAGCGTCGTAACGTCGAAGGCGGCGGCCGCGATTCCCTGTTCAACAACACCTCCTACCGCATGCTGTTCGGCGTCAAAGGCGAGCTGGGCAACTGGAGCTACGACGTCTACGCGCAGACCGCCAAGGTGCGCTACGCGGGCAGCTCGAACAACTACTTCTCGAAAGAGCGCGGCTCCAAGGCGCTGGACGTCCGCAACGTCAACGGCGTGGCCACCTGCGCCTCGGTGGTCGACGCTTCCGATCCATCGTGCGTGCCGTACAACCCATGGAAAGTGGGCGGCGTCACGGCCGACCAGCTGGCCTACATCCAGATTCCTGGCCAGCAGTTCGGCCACACCGAGCAGCAGATCCAGAGCGCCAACATTGGCTCCGACCTGGGCGCCTATGGCATCAAGGTTCCCGGCAACTCGAACGGCGTCGGCGTGTCCTTCGGCATCGAGCGCCGCGTCGAAGCGCTGGAACTCAATCCCGACGGTCCGTCGGCCAACTTCGACCTGGACGGCGCCGGCGGTCCTGTGTCGCCGGTCAAAGGCCGCTACGTGGTCAAGGACATCTTCGGCGAAGTCCGCATCCCGCTGCTGGAAAACAAACCGTTCGCCCAGTCGCTGGCCACCAACCTCTCGTTCCGCCACACCGATATCGACACCGGCGTCAACGCCAACACCTACGGCCTGGGCCTGGAGTGGCAACCGGTTTCGATGGTGAAGATCCGCGCTTCGCACCAGAAGGCCGTGCGCGCGCCGAACATCAACGAACTGTACTCGCCGGCCGGCAACAACCTGTACGACAACGACGAAGATCCGTGCGCAGGCGCCACGCCTACTCTGAGCCTGGCCCAGTGCGCCCGCACCGGCGTCACCGCCGCCCAGTATGGCCACATCCAGGACAGCCCTGCGGGCCAGTACAACTTCCTGGCCGGCGGTAACACCAAGCTGAAACCTGAAACCTCGAAGTCGAACACCGTGGGCCTGGTGATCACCCCGGCGAAAAACATGTCGGTGACGCTGGACTACTTCGACATCAAGATCGACGACACCATCAGCAACGTGAAACCGGCGACCACGCTGTCGAAGTGCCTCAACACCGGCGATTCGACCTACTGCTCGCTGATCACCCGCGACCGCCTGGGCACGCTGTGGCTGCTGCCGGAAGCGACCATCATCGGCACCAACACCAACATCGGCAAGATGCGCACCAGCGGCGTCGACCTGGGGATGGGCTACGACTTCAAGGGCGGCGACTACGGCCGTTTCGGCCTGGTCATGAACGGCACCCTCTTGACCAAGTTTGAAGTGGAAGAACTGCCAGGCGAGGCGAGCTACGATTGCGTCGGCAAGTACAACGGCGCCGGCAAGTGCGGCCAGCCGCGTCCGAAATGGCGTCACAAGGTGCGCCTGAACTGGGCCAGCCCATGGAAGGCCGACCTGGCCGTGACGTGGCGCTACTTCAAGGAAGTGGATCTGGAGGATGGCGCGAAGAGCAAGGTGCAGAACGACTACAAGATCGGTACGATGAACTACATCGATCTGGCCGGCAGCTACCCGATCACCAAGCAGATCTCGCTGACCGCCGGCATCAACAACCTGTTCGACAAGGATCCTCCGCTGACTTCGCTGTACGGCACCGGTTCGGGTAACGGCAACACGTTCCCATCGATGTACGACGCGCTGGGCCGCAAGATCTTCATGAACCTGACCGCCCGCTTCTAATCGGCGTCATGTAGGCAAAACGGCGAACCTTCGGGTTCGCCGTTTTGCCATATTAACTATTTTTAACTTTAATTAACCCCAGGGTCCGTCATCGTTCAGGGATGATAGTTGGCTATGGACCTGAGTAAATGTGATTGGAACGATTTAAAGATTTTCCTGGTTGTCGCACGCTGCTTCAGCCCCGCCGACGCAGCGAAGGAACTGGGGCAACCTCTACCTGTCATCGGCCAGCGCATGTACGCGCTTGAGCGCAGCCTGGGCAGTGCCCTGTTTTGCCGCAACCCGCATGGCATGACGCTTTCGCTCGAAGGGATGGAACTGCTGCGCAACGTCGACAGAATAGAGAACGAAATGCGCTCCATCCGCCGCCGCACCGAGGCCAAGGAAGAACTCAGCGGATTGATCCGCGTATCCGCCAAGGGCTGGCTCAACGCCCATGTGCTCACGCCCGCCCTCATCCATTTCCAGTACAACCATCCCCACACCGAGCTTTACCTGGTCGGCGATGGCAATGCGCACGAAGCGGACGTGGTCATCCAGACGCACCGGTCCGACTCGCCCAACCTGGTCGAACGAAAACTCATGCAGCTCGATTACGCGATCTATGGTCAAGCCGACTATCTGCACACGGCGGGGCCGGTCGGGGCAGGCGGGCGCGGCCATCGGTTGGTGACGCTGACCGGCCTGGAAAGCGAAGCTGAGCATGTGGATTGGCTGCAGCGCCATCTGGGCCACGCGCGCACCGGCCTGTTCACCGAGACCCCGGAAACCCTGCTGCAGTGGTGCCGGAACGGCATGGGACTCGCGCTGCTGCCGATCGCGGTGGCGCACGCCTACCCGGAGTTGTTGTCGGCCAAGCTGGTGTCGGGCGCTCCGCCCTCGATTCCGGTCTGGGCCAGCTATCGGCCCGATTCCAGGTATATACGGCATGTGCTGGCGTTGATCAACATCGCCCAGCAGACCACGGCGGGTGCTGGATATCAGCAATGAGGAGATTGACTATCTGGTGCGGCTGGCGGGGATCGAACCCACAACCCTTGGCTTCGGAGGCCAATACTCTATCCATTGAGCTACAGCCGCACGGTCGCACGCATTATAAGCTCCACACCGCCCCTTAGAAAGGGTTTTCATAGCATTTACAATCGAGCAATTCCCAAAGCGCCACATCTGATGCAGAATATCCGGGCCCTCACCCACCAAGGATGCCCATGAAATCAGTCGTCGCGTTGAGCGTCGCGCTCGCGTTTGCCGTTCCAGCCGTCCACGCCCAGACCCCGGCCCCTGCCGCCGCCGATCCCATCGCCACGCTGGTCGGCCAGCTCAGCCTGGACAAGTACAAGGCCACCATCAAGAGCCTGACCCGCTTCGGCGACCGCCGCCAGGGCACGGAACGCAACCGCCAGGCGCTCGACTGGATCGAGGCGCAACTCAAATCCTACGGCTGCAGCAACACCGAACGGCTGCAATACCAGTTCACCCAGCCGGCCCCCGGCGATCCGGCGCCCAAGCGCGCGCCCGGCATCCCGAGCGGCGGCGCCGGCGGACCTCCCGGCCAGGGCGGCAGCACGCTGTTCGGCAACCGCATCCCGACCGGCGTCAACACCGATCCGATGCTGCAGCCCGACGAGAAACTGCGCGCGCTGAACGCCGAGCAGACCCCGGTCGGCACCTCGCAGCGCGAGAACGTCTATTGCACCAAGGTCGGCGCCACCCATCCGGAGGAAATGTACATCGTCAGCGCCCACATGGACGGCATAGGCTTCGGCGAGGCCGCCAACGACGACGGCTCCGGCACCGCGCTGGTGATGGAGCTGGCGCGCATCTTCAGCATGCCGGGCGTGGAGACGGGCCGCTCGATCCGCTTCATCCTGTGGAACAACGAGGAGACCGGCCTGAACGGCGCGGCCGCCTACGCCAACCAGCGCAAGGATTTGCAGGGCATCGAGTCGCCGAAAGGCTCGGGCAAGTATCCTGAGCCGAAGTGGCTGGGCATGATCCAGCACGACATGATGATGTACGACCACGGCATGCCGATCCCGAAACTCGACGCCGCCGGCAAGCCGGTGCTCGACGCCAAGGGCCAGGTGATCTACGTGTCGCCGCCGGAGCAGCGCCGCGAGGCCGACGTCAACATCGAGTACCAGACCGTGTCGAAGCAGGCCGAGGGCTCGGCCAGGCTGGCCTGGGCCTTGCGCGCCGCCAACGACAAGTACGCGACCAACTACCCGGCCGCCGTCGGCTTCCACATGACCAACACCGATTCGACGCCGTTCATGGACCTGGTGCCGTCGATCTCGCTGCGCGAGAACGAGCGCGGCCAGCAGATCGGCGCCGGCTGGAACCCGAACTGGCACCAGCCGACCGACAACTACGCCACCTATTCCGACAAGGACTTCCTGCTGGGCCTGAACGCGGCCCAGACCACGCTGGCCGGCGTGGCGCAGCTGGCCGGCGTCAAGGTCGCGAAGTAAGGTCTGCTTTCAGCAGCGGCGCCAGCGCCTCCAGCCCGACCATCAGCGCCACGTTGCGGGCCACGCGCTTCGATGCGCAAACTGGGGTGGAGGCGGGAGAAGCGGCCCAGCACCTCGGTGCTCGCCGAAATCGTCTTGCAAGCCCGGCCGCACGTTGCCGGCCAGCGCAGCGCCTGGCCGCGTCGTCGGGACTGCGGCCGGCAGACCGATGGTGGAGGTGCACGCGGAGCGCGGCGAGGCGGCGCCCGGCGAGCAACGCTACCGGGTCGGCCACGTTTCCGCGCCGGCAAGCGGATTTTCCGCCTGATCCGGCGCGGCCGGTCTTACGGTTTGAACGTGAACGGCGACGCGTTGTCGCGCAGCTGCTGCTGCGCATCGGCGGCGCTGGTGGCCGATACCGACGAGCTGCGATTGTTCGGAATACGGCTGCCGGTCAGCTGCGCGTGGTCCTTGACCTTCGATGGGCCCACATCGCCGCTGGTGTCGGCAACGGCGACCACGACAGGAGGATCCAACGGTTCCAAGGTGCCACATCCGGTCAGGCCCGCGATTGCCGTCAGCATGGCTACCAATAACGTCTTTTTCATCGAATTTCCTTGGTTGGGTTGAATTAAACATAAGAATACCAAGTATCCACGACAGCGCCTACTTTTTTGTAGCCAGTAACCTGAGACCGTATCAATGTGCCGACAGCGCGGCCTGGCGCAGCAGCATCAGCGCCTGCTGCGCCAGCGTGGTGGCCTGCGCCAGCACCTACAGACCTGCAATAGCGAGGTGCGGCGCCCAACCACGGAATGCGGTTGATCGTTAATTAACTTAACGGCGATCCCAACTGAACTTGCGCGGCCGCGCCGTCAGCCCGGCAGCGTCTCGATACGCTCGCGCGCCTGCGCCAGCTGGGTGCTGTCCATCTGCGCGGCGGCGTTTTTCAGGTAGCGCGCGGCGGCGGCGAAACCGCCGCGTTCCGCCATCGACAACCACATCCACGCTTGCGCCGGGTCGGCGCGCACGCCCTGGCCGAACAGGAACATCAGGCCCAGGTTGAACTGCGCGCGCGCGTGGCCCTGCCCCGCCGCCAGCAGATACCAGCGGTGCGCCTGGGCGTAATCCTGCGCCACCCCCTGGCCGTTATCGTAGCGCAGCCCCAGCGCGAACTGCGCCTGCGTGTGGCCCTGTTCCGCTGCCTTGGCGTACCAGCTGTTCGCTTGCATGGCATCGGGCTGCGGCCCGTCGTCGTTATCGAACAGCAGGCCAAGGCTGTACTGGGCCGCCGCGTAATCCTGCTCGGCGGCGCGGCGGTACCAGCTCATCGCCTTGCGATAATCCTGCGGCACGCCGCCGCCGGTTTCATAGCGCAGGCCCAGGTCGAACTGGGCCCGCAGATGCCCCTGGTCGGCCGCCTTGCGGTACCAGAAGATCGCTTCCTGCGCATCGCGCACCACGCCGTGGCCGGCGTCGTACAGCAGCCCCAGATGATATTGCGCGCCGGGGAAGCCCTGCTCCGCCGCCTTGCGATACCAGCACTGCGCCAGCTCGTAATCCTGCTCGACGCCCTGGCCGTGATCGTAGCGCAGGCCCAGATTGTTCTGCGCCGCCGCGTGGCCCTGCTCGGCCGCCTTGCGGTACCAGTCGAGCGCCTTCTGCTCGTCGCGCGGCACGCCCTGGCCGTTGTCGTAGATCAGGCCCAGGTTGAACTGCGAGCTGGCGTGGTCCTGCTCGGCCGCGCGGCGATACCACAGGATCGCCTTCTGGCTGTCCTGCGCGATGCCGTCGCCCTTGTCGAAGCGCAGCGCCAGGTTGAACTGCGCCGGCGCATAACCCTGGTCGGCCGCCTTGCGGTACCACGACATCGCCTGGCCCACGTCCTGCGGCACGCCCTGGCCGTTGTCGTAGCGCAGGCCGAGGTTGAACTGCGCGCGCGCATAGCCCTGCTCGGCCGCCTTGCGGTACCAGGCGATGGCCTGCTTGAAGTCCTGCGGCACGCCCTTGCCGGTGTCGTACATCATGCCGAGATTGTTCTGCGCGCCGGCGTCGCCCTGGTCGGCCGCCTTGCTGAACCAGTGCATGGCCTTCTGCGTATCGGCCTCCAGGCCCTGGCCCTTGGCGTACAGCCAGCCCAGGTTGTACTGCGCGGCGGCGTAGCCCTGCTCGGCCGCCAGCTGATACCAGGCGGCCGCTTCCTGGTAATTCTGTTCAACCCCCTGGCCCTTCTGGTACATCACGCCCAGGTTGTACTGCGCGTGTTCCAGGCCGGAGTTGGCGGCCTGGCGATACCAGACCACCGCCAGCTCGTAGCTCTGCGCCACGCCCTGGCCGTTGAAGTACATGAAGCCCAGGCTGTGCTGGGCGTTGGCGACGCCGCGCTCGGCCAGTCCTTTGACGCGCAAGAACTCGGCGGTATAGGTGCTGCCGTTGCCGGCGTCGGCTTCGTTGGGACCGTATTTCGTCATGCTGCGTTATCTGTCATTCGTCAAGCTTGAATCGCGATCATCGCCGGTTGGGGTTCGATGGCCTGCACCGCGTGCAAGTGCAGGCCGGAGACCAGCCCGCTGCTCTGGTCCTGCAGCACGTCGATGAAGCTCGACAGCGAAATCGGCCGGTGGTACAGGTAGCCCTGCATGGTGGTGCAGCCGTTGGCCTGCAGGTAGCGCGCCTGCACGTCGGTCTCGACGCCTTCCGCCACCAGGTGCAGGCCGAGGCCGCGCGCGATCGAGATGATCGCCAGGATCACCGGATAGTGGCCGTTCTCGTCGTGGATCTCCTTGACGAAGGACTGGTCGATCTTGATGGTGTGGATCGGGAAGCGGTGCAGGTACGACAGCGACGAATAGCCGGTGCCGAAATCGTCGATCGCCACCGACACGCCCAGCTGGCACAGCTTGTTGAGCTGCTCGATCGCGTACTGCGGATTGCGGATGCAGATGTTCTCGGTGATCTCGACCTCGATCTGCGCCGGCGAAATGCCGTAGCGCGTCAGCGCGCCGCGCATCTTCTCGAAGAAGTCGCCGCGGTCCAGATACTGCGGCGACAGGTTCAGCGACAGCCGGATCGCGTCGCCGCCGGCGGCGTTCCACTGCAGCAGGTCGCGGCACAGCGCGCCCAGCATCCAGTCGGAGATCGGCAGCATCAGGCCATTGTCTTCGGCGAACGGCAGGAACTCGCCGGCCGACAGCAGCCCGCGCTGCGGATGGTTCCAGCGCATCAGGCCTTCGGCGCCGATGATGCGGCCGGTGGCCACGTCGACCTGCGGCTGGTAGTACATTTCCAGTTCGTTGAGCTCCAGCGCCTTGCGCAGGCTCTGTTCCAGCGCGATCTTCTGGTGCGACACGTCCAGCATCGAGTTGTGATAGAAGCTGTGGCCATTCTTGCCCAGCGCCTTGACCTGGTACATGGCGATGTCGGCGTGGCGCAGCAGCTCGTCGATGGTCTCGCCGTCGGTCGGGTAGACGGCGATGCCGATCGAGGCCGAGATGTGCACTTCATGGCCATCAAGGTCGAACGGCTTTTGCAGGCTTTCGAGGAATTTGTCGGCAATGGCCTTGGCGTCCTGGCGGTCGCGCAGTTCCGGCAGCACGATGGTGAATTCGTCGCCGCCCTGGCGCGCCAGCGTGTCGCCGCGGCGCAGGCAGTCTTTGAGCCGCGTCGCCACCTGCTGCAGCAGCTCGTCGCCCTTGACATGGCCCAGCGTATCGTTGACCAGCTTGAAGCGATCGAGGTCGACGAACATCACCGCCAGTTCGGTCAGCTTGCGCTTGGCCTGGATCACGGCCAGACCGAGGCGGTCCTTGAACAGCATGCGGTTCGGCAGGTCGGTCAGGATGTCGTGGTAGGCCTGGTAGGAGATCACTTCCTCGGCGCGCTTGCGGTCGGTGATGTCGCGCGCCACGCCATAGGTGCCGAAGAACTCGTGCTTCTTCACCGCGTGGTCCGGGATGTGCATGCCGATCGCGTTGAGCGAAATCGTCATCAGCGTGTTGTTGAAGGTGCGCTCGACGCCGCCGCCGGTGTTGCACTTGAGGCGCAGCTCGACGTTGCGCGAGGCGCGTTCGTCGACCCGGCGCTCGTTGAAGGCGTAGCGCGCGCGCTCCTGGTCCTCGTCGTGCACCAGCACCGAGTAGTGGCGGCCGATCAGCTCTTCGCGCGTGAACCCCAGCAGCTGCTGCACGCGGTCGTTCACGAAGGTGAACTTGCCTTCGTGGTTCAGGGTGTAGATGATGTCCGGCGAGCTGTCGACCAGGTAGCGGTACATCTTCTCGGAGTTTTCCAGCTTGGAGGCGATGCGCTCGTTGTCGATGGCCAGGCGGCGCTTCTGCAGCGCGTTCTCCACCGTCTTGAGCAGCTCCTCGCGGCTGTAAGGCTTGCGCAGGTAATCGTAGGCGCCGCGCTTCAAGGCGCCGATCGCCGCCTCGATGCCGACGTCGCCGCTCATGACGATCACGTCGCCGTCGATTTGCTTGGCGTTGATGAAGTCCATGATCTCGTGGCCGCTCATGTCGGGCAGCCGCAGGTCGAGCAGGATCAGATCGAATTTGAGCTTGGTCAGCTGGGCCAACGCCTCGCTGCCGCAGGTCGCCGTCACCAGATGATAGTCGCGGTCCCGCAGCAGCTCGTACAACGACGACAGCAGGCGCGGTTCGTCGTCCACCAGCAGGATGCGGGGGCAGTTATCGGTGGGCAGGACGACGGGGGCGCGGTCGTCGGAACTTGGATCGAAGGCGGCGGTCAGGCCGGCAAGGTTCAGGTTCATCATGGCCTTAAACAGAATCCATCGCCCGCGTCGAAACGCCGGCGACTTGACTGGTGCTGCCACGGGCGGGCAGCAGAATTTCAAAGGTGGTACCCGTTTTTCCGGAGCGGCAGGTGATCAGGCCCTGCATTTTCTTGACCAGGCTGTGGACGATGGACAGGCCGATGCCGTGGTTCGCGCCTTCCTTGCCGCTGCGGACCGGCGAGAACAGGTTGGCCAGCACTTCCGCCGACAGGCCCGGGCCGGTGTCGCTGACGACCAGCTCCAGATACAGCTTGCGTTCGCGGTTGACGTGGCCGCGATTGGAAATCTCGATCTTGCCGCCGTCGGCCAGGGCCTCGACCGCGTTCTTGATCAGGTTGACCAGGATCTGCTTGAGCAGGTCGGCGTCGCCGTCGATCTCGGCCGGCTCCTCCTGCATGCGCACCACGATCTGCACCGAGGCCGGCACGAAGTCGGTGGCGCGGAACAGGCGCAGCACGTCGCCGACCACGCGGCCGACGTCGGTCACCCGCGCGGTCTCGGTCGGCTGCAGGTCGGCCAGGCCGTTGATCAGTTGTCCGACGCGGTCGATCTCCTCGTTCAGGATCGACATCTCGCCGACCACCGGCTCGCGCTTGGCCAGCTTGCCGTCCAGGACCGACAGGTAGTTCTTGATGATCGACAGCGGGTTGTTCACCTCGTGCACCACGCGGCGCGACGCCTCGCGGTATTCCTCGGCGACGTGGGCGATCTGGCGCTTGGCGTGACCGCGCTCGCTGATGGCCGTCTCCAGCGCGGCGGCGGCCTGGGTGCCGAACGACTGCAGGAAGCGCTCGCGCTTCTGGAAGCCGGGCATCTGCCAGGCCGGCGCGCCGCCGATCAGGACGCCCAGGCAGCGCTGGTTGGCCACCAGCGGCAGGCACACCATGCTCTCGGTGCCGAGGATGCGGAACAGCTGCTCCTCCGCCACGCTCAACGCGCTGTCGCGGCCGATGTAGGCCAGCTTGCGCTCGATCGCCGCCTGCGCCACCACGCCGCCCTTGGTCAGCGGGATCGCCAGGCCGGCGAGGCGCTGCTGATGCTCGCCGGTGGCCATGCCGTGCAGCGCGTGGCCGGTCGGATTCTCCAGCAGCACCACGGCGGTTTCGAAATCGAACAGGATGCGCGCCGAGCGCGTCATCGATTCCAGCAGGCCGGTTTCGCCCTGCTGGCGGGCGAAGGTCTGGCCCATCTCGGACACCAGCACCATGTTGCGCACTTCCTCGGACAGCCGCTGCTGCACCGGATCGACCGGCGGCGGCGCATAGGCCGCGGGCGCCGGGATATCGTCGGCGCCGGCCAGGTCGATGCCGAGATAGGCGGCCGACTTCTCCACCTGCCGCGCGGCGTTGTTGACGATCTGCGCCAGCACCTCGGCGTCGAGGCCGACCAGGTGGCCGGCGTCGTCGATGGCCTGCTGCTGGTCTTCGTGGCAGCACAGCAGGTGCGCCAGGCGCACGATGCGGATCAGCGGATGCGCCGATTCCAGCCGCGCGATCGGCTCGTGGTGATACAGCACGCTGTCGGCCAGGAACGAGTCCAGGTGCCAGCGCTCGATCAGCCAGGCGCCCGCTTCGGAATGGGTGATCTGCAGCGTGCGCTGCTCGACGGCGCACAGGTCTTCGTCGTCGCGCGCGGTGAAGTTGAAGGCGTATTCCTTCGGCGCGGTCGCCAGCAGCGCCAGGCGGCCGACGTTGTGCAGCAGGCCGGCCAGATAGGCTTCCTCGACGTGCGGGTACTCCATCTGCCGGGCGATGTCGCGCGCGATGACGGCGGCGCTCAGCGAGCCTTTCCAGAAGCCGCGCAGGTCGGTGCTGCCCGAATGCGGGAAGCTGTTGAAGGTCTGGAACACGGATTCGCTGATGACCAGCGTCTTGATCATGTCGGTGCCCAGCGACACCAGCGACTGCTCCAGGCCGACCGTGCGCTGGTTGCGGTGATAGGCCGAGCTGTTGGCGACGGTGAGGATCTTGCTGGTCATCGCCGCGTCCTTGGCGATGAGCGCGGCCAGTTCCGGCATGCCGGCGTCGTCCGCCTGCAAGTGCTCAATCAACTTGATGAGTATCTGCGGCATCGCCGGCAGACGGGCAATCAGAAGGCGATTGCGAATATCATGGTCAGATTGTTGATGCATCGTATCAAGCATTGCCGCAAGAAATGTCGATTAGGAGCGGCACTCAACGGCGAAGTGCGGCCACGGTTAGGATACATGCGCCTTCCAGCGGGTTTTCGGCTGGGAAACGTTGCCTTAAAAAATTATACTAACATAAAGTGTGATAATAACTAATCAGCAAGGAAGATTTCCCTCTAAACTAATCAAATTACTTGCCGTTAATAATTATCGTCCCGGATGGCGTAGAAGCATGCTCCGGTAATAGCGCGACGTCAACCACAAAACGAGAGCAGAGGCGGAAAAGGCCATCTGTCCGGCGGCTAGCCACAACACCGAGTGTGATAGGAAGGGCGAAATCACCCCCGCCACCACTGCGCCGAGCAGCGTCACGGCGAACGATTGGCAGGACGCGACCGTGCCGCGGATGTGCGGGAACAGGTCCATCGCCAGCAGGGTCGCGCCCGGCGCGACCAGCGACATGCCGAAGGTGTAGAACGGCATGCCCACGACCGACCACGGCAGCGACGGCGGCAGGAAGATGTGGTACACCAAGTTAAAAAACGACGCCCCCAGCAGGAAGCAAAAGCCGATGGCGATCTGTTGCGGAAAAGTGATCTTGCCGGCGATCCGGTTGGCCGCCAGCGCGCCGAGGAAGATGCCGGCCACCGTCGGGATGAACAGCCAGCCGAATTGCGACGGTCCCAGATGCAGGTGCTGCGGCAGGAACACCGGCGCCGCCGTGATGTAGACGAACAGCCCGGCGAAATTGAGCGCGATCACGCCCGACTTCATATGGAACAGCGGCGAGCGCAGGATCTCGCCGTAGTTGCGCACCAGGTAGCGCGGATTGAACGGCTGGCGCTTGTGCGGCGGCAGCGTCTCCGGCAGGCGGCGGTAGCAGTACAGGAACAGCAGCACGCTGTAGGCCAGCAGCGACAGGAAGATGGCGCGCCAGTCGAACAGCGTGACGATCCAGCCGCCCAGGATCGGCGCGATGGCCGGCGCGATCGAGAAGATCATCGTCACCAGCGACAGCAGGCGCGCGGCGGCGGCGTCTTCGTACAGGTCGCGGATGATGGCGCGGCCCACCACCACCCCGGCGCCGGCCGACACCCCCTGCATGATGCGGAACACCCACAGGTAGTGCACCGTGTGCGCGGCGGCGCAGCCCAGCGTGCCGATGGCGAACATCACCAGCGAGACCAGGATCACGTTGCGGCGGCCGAAGGCGTCCGACAGCGCGCCGTGCCACAGCACCATGCCGGCGAAGGCCAGCATGTAGAAGGTCAGGCTTTGCTGCACTTCCAGCGGCGTCGCGTGCAGCGAGGCCTCGATGTTGGGGAAGGCCGGCAGGTAGGCGTCGATGGAGAACGGGCCGAGCATCGACAGCGCCGCCAGCATGGTCGCCAGCGCGGCCGCGCTCAGCACCTTCATGTGCGAGGGCGGCGGCGGCGGAATGTCAGCAGCGGGGTCGGGGGGAAGATTGGCGGGAGGCGTAGGGAACATCAAACGTTTTCCTTGGAGAGCGCATGCTTTCACCCCCAACCGGTGCGCATAGGTTGGGGTCAGACCCCGTACGGGGTCTGACCCCGCGTGGCCCTGCGGGGTTCGGCGCTTAGGCTTCTTTCGGCTTGGCCGCTTCGCGGCGGTTGAAGCCCGCCACCATGTCGAAGCGGAACAGACGGCATTCCAGCGCGCCGTTGAAGAACGGCGTCTTGCGCGATTCCTTCAAGCGCAGCAGCTTCGGCAGGCCCAGGTCGGCCGTGAACAGGAACACCGTCCAGCCGGCGAAGCGCTGCTTGAGTGTGGTGCTCAGCGCCGAGTAGAAGCTGGCCGCCAGTTCGTCTTCCGGCATGGTCGAATCGCCGCGCACGCCGATACGCTCGCCGTACGGCGGATTGGTCAGCAGGATGCCCGGCTGCTCGGTCGGCGCCTTCACTTCCTGCGCCTCGATCTGCTTGAGCGGCACGTCGAACATGATGCCGGCGCACTTCAGGTTATGCCGCGTCATCGCCACCATGTCGCCCGAGATGTCGGAGCCGAAGATGGTCGGCGACTCGGGCAGCGGATTGGCCTTGATCGAATTCTTCATCTCGTTCCACGGCGCCGGATCGAAGTCGTTGAACGCCTCGAACGCGAAGCGGCGGCGCGCGCCCGGCGGAATGCCCTGCACCATCTGCGCCGCTTCGCACAGGATGGTGCCGGAGCCGCACATCGGGTCGAACAGCGGCATGCCCGGCTTCCAGCCGGCCACGCGCAGCAGGCCGGCGGCCAGGTTCTCGCGCAATGGCGCGTCGCCGGTCTCCTCGCGCCAGCCGCGCTTGAACAGCGCCTCGCCCGAGGTATCCAGGTAGATGATGAACTGGCGCGCGTCGAGGAAGCCGACGATGCGCATGTCCGGTTCCTTGGTGTCGACCGACGGACGCTTGTCGAACTGGTCGCGGAAGCGGTCGCAGATCGCGTCCTTGATCTTCAGCGTGGTGAACTCCAGGCTTTTCAGCGGGGACTTCACGGCGGTGACATCGACGCGGATGGTGTGGTCGTAGGTGAACCAGTTTTCCCATTCCTGCGCCAGCACCAGGTCGTAGATATCGTTCTCGTTCTGGTAGCCGGTGACGGCCATGCGCATCAGCACACGCGACGCGATGCGCGAGTGCAGGTTGATGCGGTACGAGTCGATCAGGTCGCCGGAGCAGTGCACGCCCCCGGGGACCTGGTTGTGCACCTTCATGGTGGTGCTCAGTTGGGCGATTTCGCCGAGTTCTTCGGCCAGCGCCGCTTCCATGCCGCGCGGGCATGGGCAAAAATAGGAAGCCATAGGTGTACCTTTTGTCCGTTAAAAAAAATGCGCGCCGCCCCGGGTGGCGCGGCGCAATCTACTTCTGTAATGCACGCTCCAGGAAATCCAGGCGGTCCTGGCCCCAGTAGCTTTCACCATCGAGCACATACCACGGCGAGCCGAACACGCTGGCCGCCGTCGCATCTTCGGTATTGCGGTCGTACTCGGCCTGCACGCTGGCCGTCTCCGCCGACTTGATCAGCGCGCGGCCATCGAGGCCGCAGCCGCCGGCGATCTGCACCAGCGTCTCTTCGTCGCCGATGTTTTTTTCTTCCGCCCACAGGCCGCGCATGATCGCGCCGGCCAGCTGCAGCGACACGTCGACGCCGTTGGTCAGGCGCGCCGCCACCACCATCTTGTTCGCCAGCTCGCCCGACACCGGGAAAAACTTCGGCTGCGTATTCATCGGCATGCCGAGGAACGCCGACCAGCGCGCCAGCTCCGCGAGGCGATACGCCTGGCGCTGCGGCGCGCGCTTGGCCAGCGGCAGGCCGCCGGATACGCCGAACACCTTGCCCAGGTCGAAAGGACGGACCTCGATCTGAGCGCCGTTCCTGCGCGCGATCTCGATGAAACGCTCATGGCCCAGATAGGTCCACGGCGAATGGGAGGCGAAAAAATACTGGCAGACTTTACTCATGACGCTCCGATCAGAAGGGTTTGACGACGACCAGCACCAGGATCGCCAGCAGCATGAACACCGGCACCTCGTTGAACACGCGGAACCACTTGTGGCTGCGCGCGTTGACGCCCTTCTCGAACTTCTTGAGGATGGAGCCGCAAGCGTGGTGGTAGCCGATCACCAGCACCACCAGGAACAACTTGGCATGCAGCCAGCCGGGCATGTGCGCGCCGTACTGCATGTAGACCAGGATCGCCCCGAACACCACCGCAAACACCGACAGCCACATCGAGAAGCGATACAGCTTGCGCGCCATCGTCAGCAAACGCTGGGTGGCGACGTCGTTGGTCTCCATCGCCAGGTTGACGAAGATGCGCGGCAGGTAGAACACGCCGGCCATCCAGGCGATGACGAAGAAAATGTGCAGGGCTTTAATCCAGAGCATGGCTATCCTTATGAACGTACTTCGCCGTGGCCGAACACCACGTATTTCAGGGAGGTCAAACCTTCCAGCCCAACCGGGCCGCGTGCATGCAGCTTGTCGTTGGAGATGCCGATCTCCGCGCCCAGGCCGTATTCGAAACCGTCGGCGAAGCGCGTCGAGGCGTTGATCATCACCGAGGCGGAGTCGACTTCGCGCAGGAAGCGCATCGCGTCGGTATGGTCTTCGGTGACGATGGACTCGGTGTGCTTCGACGAGTAGTGGTTGATGTGCTCTATCGCTTCGTCGGTGCCGGCGACGATCTTCACCGCCAGGATCGCGGCCAGGTATTCGGTCGACCAGTCTGCCTCGGTGGCGGCGGCCAGGTGCGGGTAGCCGGCCGAGGTCAGGATCGCCATCGCTTCCGCATCGGCGCGCAGTTCGACCTGCTTGGTCGCGTACAGCTTGGCCAATTCCGGCAGCACCGCCGGCGCGATGGCGCGCGCGACCAGCAGCGTCTCCATTGTGTTGCAGGTGCCGTAGCGGTGGCACTTGGCGTTGAAGCCGATGTCCACCGCTTTCTTCAGGTCGGCCTTGGCGTCGATGTAGACGTGGCAGATGCCGTCCAGGTGTTTGATCATCGGCACGGTCGCCTCTTCCATCAGGCGCGCGATCAGGCCCTTGCCGCCGCGCGGGACTATCACGTCCACGTACTGCGGCATGGTGATCAGCGCGCCGACGGCGGCGCGGTCGGTGGTGTCGACCACTTGGACGGCATCGTCCGGAAGGCCTGCCCCCAGCAGGCCTTCCTTGACCAGCTTGGCCAGCGCTCGGTTGCAATGGATCGCTTCCGAGCCGCCGCGCAGGATGGTGGCGTTGCCGCTCTTGATGCACAGGCCCGCCGCGTCCACCGTCACGTTGGGACGCGACTCGTAGATGATGCCTATCACGCCCAGCGGCACGCGCATCTGGCCGACCTGGATGCCCGACGGGCGGAATTTCAGACCGGAGATTTCGCCGATGGGGTCCGGCAGCGCGACGATCTGGCGCAGGCCTTCCACCATCGTGGCGATGGCTTTATCGGAAAGCGCCAGCCGGTCCAGCATGGCCGGCGCCAGGCCGTTGGCGGCGGCGGCGTCCATGTCCAGCTGATTGGCGGCGCGCAGTTGTGCGGCGTCGCGCTCGATCGCGTCGGCGATCAAGGTCAGCGCGCGGTTGCGCGTCGCGCTATCGGCGCGGGCCATGGCGCGCGATGCCTTGCGCGCCTGCTCGCCCAGTTGCTGCATATAGTGCTTGATGTCCATCGGTAGCTTTCCTAACCGCGCGCGACCTTCAACGCCAGCTGCAGCATCGCGTCCCACGCGTCGCCGGCATGCGCTTTCGCGCGCAAGCCCTTGATCATTTTGTCGACCTGCGCCGCGTCCTTCATCGCCGCTTCCAGCGTCGGAAGCGAAATGCGGCGCAGCGCAGGATCCATCATGCGTTCCTTCGGCCCCCAGATGCGATACTCCTTGAGCAGCGCACCGAGCGGCCGGCCCTGCGCCATGCCCGCCTTCAGCTTGAGCAGCGTGCGGATCTCCTCCGACACGGCCCACAGCACCAGCGGCAGCGCCTCGCCCTCGCCCTTCAAGCCTTCCAGCATGCGCACCAGCCGCGCCGGATCGCCCGACAGCATCGCCTCACTAAGCTTGAACACATCGTAGCGCGCCACGTTCAGCACCGCGTCGTGCACCTGCTCGTAGGTCAGCTTGCCCGGCTCGTGCAGCAGGGCGAGTTTCTGTATCTCCTGATGGGCCGCAAGCAGATTGCCTTCAACGCGATCGGCGATGAAATCGATGCTCTGCCGGTCCGCGCTCTGCCCTTGTGCGGCAAGGCGCTGGCCTATCCAGTTGGGCAACTGCGCCCGTTCAATCTGCGCGATGTCGATATACACCGCGGCTTGCTGCAGGCTGGCGACCCAGGCCGCCTTCTGCGTCTGCCAGTCCAGCTTTGGCAGCGTGATCAAAGTCAGGTTGTCCGGACTCAGATCCTTCACATAATTTTGCAGGGCCGCGCCGCCGTCCTTGCCCGGCTTGCCGGTCGGGATGCGCAGCTCGATCAGCTTTTTATCGCCGAACAGCGACAGCGCCTGGTTCGACGCCAGCAGCTCGCCCCACTTGAAGCTGCGCTCCACGGTCAGCACGTCGCGCTCGGAATAGCCCTGCGCGCGCGCCGCCTTGCGGATCTTGTCGGCGGCCTCCAGCGCCAGCAAATGCTCGTCGCTGGTGATGACGTACAGCTGCGACAACGATTTGCTTAAATGGCCGTCCAGCGCTTCCACGCGCAATTGCATCGTACGCCCTTACAGAATCGGCACCGCGGGCACCGCCGGCGGATTGGCGGCCGGCGGCGGCAGCGACACGCCCGCCGTCTTGACGGCGGCGATGCGGCGCATCATCTGCTGTACCAGGTCGGTCTGCATGTCCTTGTACAGCAGCAGCTCTTCCTGCTCTTTCGCCAGCAGCTGGGTTTCGTTGAAGTCGATCGGCCGGGTCAGGATCAGCTGGGTCGGCGCCAGCAGTTCGGTGCCCTGCTTGTCCAGCACGCGGAACACGATGTTGTACGTCAGTAGATACTGACGCACGCGGCCATTTCTGTTGAGCGACAGGATGGTCTTGGTCTTGGTCTTTTCCGGATTGGTCAAGACTTCGACGATGCCGTCCGCGTCGCGCGGGTTGTTGACCACCGTGGTGCCGCCGTTGGAGCGGATGTTGCGCTTCAAATCGATCGCCAATGGCGACGACTCCGGCAGGCCGATATACATCGTCGGGAACGGCAGCGTGTAGTGGCCGCCATCGCCGCGCAGATGGAAGCCGCAGGCCGACACCGTCAGCGCCACGGCCAGCACCGCCGCATAGACCCGGCCGCGCCGGAATATCTCAGGCTTAGTTCCCATATTCGTCGCCATTGTATGAACCCGTTAAACCACGATGTTGATCAACTTGCCCGGCACGACGATGATCTTCTTCGGCGTGCCCTCGATGAACTTCTGCACCGCTTCGTTGGCCAGCGCCGCCGCTTCGATGCTCGCCTTGTCGGCGCCCTTGGCCACGACCACGCTGCCGCGCAGCTTGCCGTTCACCTGGATCATCATCTCGATCTCGGACTGCTCCAGCGCCGCAGGGTCGACTTGCGGCCACTGCACGTTGAGGATGTCGCCGTGCGCCTTGGCGTAGCCCAGTTCTTCCCACAGCACGTGGGTGATGTGCGGCGCCACAGGGTTCAGCAGGCGCAGGAAGATCGAATAGCCTTCCGACAGCGACGCGGCATCCGCGTCCTTGGCCGATTCCAGCGTGTTGAGCATCTTCATGCAGGCCGACACCACGGTGTTGTACTGGATGCGCTTGACGTCGTAGTCGGCCTGCTGCAGCACCTTGTGCAGTTCGCGGCGCAGGGTTTTGCCGGCGTCGGTGGTCGCGGCGGCCGTCAGCGGCGCGCCGGCGGCGGCGATGGCTTCGCGCTGCGCGTAGCCGAACGCCCACACGCGGCGCAGGAAGCGGTTGGCGCCTTCGACGCCGCTGCCCGACCATTCCAGCGTCTGTTCCGGCGGCGAGGCGAACATTGTGAACAGGCGCGCGGTGTCGGCGCCGTATTCGCCGATCTGCGCGGCCGGGTCGATGCCGTTGTTCTTCGACTTCGACATCTTCTCGGTGCCGCCGATATTCACCGGCTGACCGTCGGCCTTGGAGACCGCGCCTTGCGGACGGCCCTTGTCGTCCAGCGTCAGGTCGACGTCGGCCGGGTTGAACCAGGTCTTCTTGCCGGCCGCGTCTTCGCGGTAGTAGGTCTCGTTGAGCACCATGCCCTGCGTCAGCAGGTTGGTGAACGGCTCGTCGAACTTGACCAGGCCGAAGTCGCGCATGATCTTGGTCCAGAAGCGCGCGTACAGCAGGTGCATGACCGCGTGCTCGATGCCGCCGATGTACTGGTCCATCGGCATCCAGTAGTCGTTGCGCTCATCGACCATGGCCTGGTCCGAACCCGGCGAGGTGTAGCGCATGTAGTACCACGACGAATCGACGAAGGTGTCCATCGTATCGGTCTCGCGGCGCGCCGGCTTGCCGCACTGCGGGCAGTCGCACTTGAGGAAGGCTTCGTATTTGTTCAGCGGGTTGCCGGTGCCATCGGGCACGCAGTCTTCCGGCAGCACCACCGGCAGGTCTTTTTCCGGCACCGGCACCACGCCGCAATCGCCGCAGTGGATCATCGGGATCGGCGTGCCCCAGTAGCGCTGGCGCGAGATGCCCCAGTCGCGCAGGCGGAAGGTGATCTTCTTCTCGCCCAGACCCTTGGCGACCATGTCGGCGGCCACCGCGTCGACGGCTTCGGCGTAGCGCAGGCCGTCGTACTTGCCGGAGTTGGTCACGACCGAGACTTCCTTGTCGCCGTACCATTCCTGCCAGGCGTCGGTCGAAAATTCTTTACCCTCTGCGGCGATCACCTGCTTGATCGGCAGATTGTATTTTTTGGCGAAGGCGAAATCGCGCTCGTCGTGCGCCGGCACGCCCATGACGGCGCCGTCGCCGTAGGTGATCAGCACGTAGTTGCCGACCCAGACCTCGACCTGCTCGCCGGTCAGCGGATGGGTGACGAACAGGCCGGTCGGCATGCCCTTCTTCTCCATCGTCGCCATGTCCGCCTCGATCACGGAGCCCAGCTTGCACTCGGCGTTGAACGCGGCCAGCGCCGGGTTGGTCTGCGCGGCGTGGATCGCCAGCGGGTGCTCGGCCGCCACGGCGGCGAAGGTCACGCCCATGATGGTGTCCGGGCGGGTGGTGAAGACGTACATCTTGCCGTCCTGGATCAGGTTGCCGTCGGCGTCCTTGATCTCATGCGGGAAGGCGAAGCGCACGCCGGTCGACTTGCCGATCCAGTTGGTCTGCATGGTGCGCACGCGCTCCGGCCAGCCCGGCAGCTTGTCGTCGACATAGGCCAGCAGCTCGTCGGCGTAGTCGGTGATGCGGGCGTAGTACATCGGGATCTCGCGCTTTTCGATCAGCGCGCCGGAACGCCAGCCGCGGCCGTCGACCACCTGCTCGTTGGCCAGCACGGTCTGGTCGATCGGATCCCAGTTCACGGTGCCGGTCTTCTTGTAGATGATGCCTTTTTCCAGCATCTTCAGGAACATCCACTGGTTCCACTTGTAGTATTCCGGCTTGCAGGCGGTCATTTCGCGCGACCAGTCGATGGCCAGGCCCATCGACTCCATCTGCTCGCGCATGTGGGCGATGTTGGAATAGGTCCACTGCGCCGGCGGCACGTTGTTGGCCATCGCCGCGTTTTCCGCCGGCATGCCGAACGCGTCCCAGCCCATCGGCATGAGCACGTTGTAGCCGTTCATGCGCAGGTAGCGGTACATCACATCGTTGATCGTATAGTTGCGGACGTGGCCCATGTGCAGCTTGCCCGATGGGTAAGGCAGCATCGAGCAGGCGTAGTACTTCCCTTTCGGGAAACGCGGGTCGTGTTCGACGGCCTTGTAGGCGTCGATGGCCTTCCAGTGGGATTGCGCGGCTTTTTCTACGTCGGCGGGACTATATTTATCTTGCATGATTGGTGAGCGGCCAAAAGTGAATATGAACCGGACATTATACCGGCTGAACCGGCTCCGGCGCACAAGAGTCGCCCCCTGCGCTACCATAGAAGGCATGTTTTATCGCGAATATCCTCCCCATCCGGCCCTGGCGGCCCATGTCGACTGCGTGTGGGCGGCGCGCGCGCCGGTTGCGGCTTCGACCCACCGGGTGCTGCCGGATAACTGCGTCGACATCCTGTGGCAGGACGGCGGGCACGCCGGTTTCGCGGTCGGCATGATGAGCCGGTCCATCGTGGTCGCCAGCGCGCAGCCGGTGCGCACGCTGGCGGTGCGCTTCAAGCCCGGCGCCGCCGGCCCCTTCCTGGTCGCGCCGCTGCACGCGCTGACCGACCAGCGCGCCGACATCGATCTGCTGTGGGGCCGCAGCGACGCCGACCGGCTGGCCGACGCGCTGTGGACAGGTGACTTACCCGACCGCGCGCAGCTGGCCGTCATCGAGCGGCAGCTGATTGCGCGGCTGCGGGCGGCCGACGCCGTGTCGACAGGCGCAGCGCTGGTGCGGCGCGCGCTGCGGGCGCTGGACGCCAGCGACGGCGCGCTGCGGATCGAGGAACTGGCGACGCAATTGGGCGTGTCGCGCCAGCACATGGCGGCGCGCTTCCGCGAGCAGGTCGGGCTGTCGCCCAAGCTGTATGCGCGCATTTGCCGCTTCCGCCGCGCCACGGCCGCGCTCAAGACCTCGCCGGCGCCCGACTGGGCGCAACTGGCGCTGGACTGCGGCTACTTCGACCAGTCGCACCTGATCCACGACTTCCAGGAATTCGCCGGCAGCGCGCCCGAGACCTTCCATTTTTCCAATCGTCCGGGCTGACGATGTGCCAAGATGATGTTTTCAACATCTTCGCGGAGACAAGCATGATCAAGGGATTACGTACGGTGGCTTACCCGGTGGCCGATTTGGCGGCTGCCAAGGACTGGTACACCAAGGTGTTCGGCGCGGCGCCGTATTTCGACCAGCCGTTCTATGTCGGCTTCAACATCGGCGGCTTTGAACTGGGCCTGATCCCGGACGGCACGCCCGGCACCGCCGGCAGCATGGTCTACTGGGGCGTCGACGATATCGAGGGCGAAGTGGCCCGCATCACCGCGCTGGGCGCCAGGCCCCAGGCCGCCATCCAGGACGTCGGCGAAGGCATCCGGACCGTGGAACTGGCCGACCCGTTCGGCAACCTGCTTTGCCTGATCGACAACCCACATTTCGATTTGAAAGCGGTGCGCTAGGGAATGTGGCACACTACCGCCTCCGTAAAATAAAGAGGTAGTGCCATGTCCCGCCGTAACGCCAATCCGATCAAGTCGCCCGAGCAAATCGTCCTGGCGCGCGTCGCCGCCCAGCTGGCGGCCGACGTGCTGACCATGATCGGCCCGCACATCAAGCCCGGCGTCAGCACCGCCTACCTCGATAAGCTGTGCAACGACTACATCGTCAACGTGCAGCAGGCGATTCCGGCCAACGTCGGCTACGGCGGCTTCCCGGCCACCGTGTGCAGCTCGGTCAACCACGTGGTCTGCCATGGCATCCCGTCGGAACAGCTGATCCTCAAGCAGGGCGATATCATCAACATCGACGTCGCCGTCATCAAGGACGGCTGGCACGGCGACACCAGCCGCATGTATTACGTCGGGGAGCCGTCGAAATCGGCGCGCAAGCTGGTCGAGACCACCTATGCGGCAATGTGGGCCGGCATCCGCGCCGTCAAGCCGCGCGCGACCCTGGGCGATGTCGGTTTCGCGATCCAGACCGTGGCCGAGAAGGCCGGCTACAGCGTGGTGCTGGATTACTGCGGCCACGGCATCGGCATGGTTTATCACGAAGAGCCGCAGGTGACGCACTACGGCCGTCCGGGCCAGGGCATCGTGCTGAAACCGGGCATGCTGTTCACGATCGAGCCGATGATCAACGCCGGCAAGGCGGCGACGAAGGAATTGAGCGACGGCTGGACCGTCGAAACGCGCGACAAATCGCTGTCGGCGCAATGGGAGCACATGGTGCTGGTGACCGAGACCGGCTTCGAGGTACTGACCCTGGCGCCGGGCGAAACCGGCGCCAAGTCGCAGATCCCGAACGCGGTGCCGGCCGGCGCGGAGGATGCGCCTAGCGTAGCGTAAGTTTCAGGGCCGGCTTTTCGCCGTAGTCGTCATAGCGTTCGTTGATGCCGGCCACGCAGTACGTCACCTCTTCGAGAATATCCGGAACGGCCGCCTTCATGGCCTCGGCGTCCTTGATAACGATCTCCAGCACCTCGTTGGGCTTCAGGCGGAATTTGCTCATGCCGTCTTCGTCGCGCAGGTAGCTCAGGCAATCGACCCAGGCGTCCATGGTGTTGGCGTAGGTGTCGGGAAAGCCCAGCGCCGCCTTGCAGGCGGCGTGGAAGGTGGCGAAATCGGTGATCGCCGCGCCGTTCAGTTCTGCGGTTGCCATATTATTTTTTCTCCTTGGGGTCCGTGATGAAGCCCAATTTCGTTAAGCCGTTGGCCTGCGCCGCCGCCATCACCTGCGCCACCACTTCGTAGCGGGTGTCCTTGTCGGCGCGCAGTTGCAGTTCCGGCTGCGGGTCCAGCTTGGCCGCATCGACGAAGCGCGCTTCCAGCGCACCCTGCTCGACCGGTTCGTTATTCCAGAAGATCTTGCCCTTGCCGTCGATCGCCAGCGTGACCGTGGCCGCCGGTTGCGCCGGCGCGCTTTGCGCCTGCGCCTTCGGCAGTTCCAGCTGGACCGCGTTGGTGAACATCGGCGCGCTGAGGATGAAGATCACCAGCAGCACCAGCATCACGTCGACCATCGGCGTGACGTTGATGTCGGCCATCGGGCCCGGATTGCGGTGGTGGTTGAATGCGCCAAAGCTCATGCTTGCTCCCGGCAGTGATTACTTCTTGGTGAGGTAGGCGTGCAGGTCGTGCGCGAAGGCGTCCAGCTCCGACAGGGTCAGGCGGTTGACGCGATTGAAGCCGTTATAGGCCAGCACCGCCGGTATCGCCACCGCCAGGCCGATCGCGGTCATGATCAGCGCCTCGCCCACCGGGCCGGCCACTTTGTCGATCTGCACCGTGCCGTGCGACGACACATTGGCCAGCGCGTGGTAAATGCCCCAGACGGTGCCCAGCAGGCCGACGAACGGCGCGGTGGCGCCGATCGACGCCAGCAAGGTCAGGCCGCCTTCGAGGCGGTTGGTCGACGCGTTGATCGCCACCCGCAGCACGCGCGTGACCTGCGCCGCGTGGTCCATCTCGCCGCCCAGCGACGGCCGCGCCGCCGCCTTCAGCTGGGCCGCTCCCTGCTGCGCCAGCGGCGTGTAGATCTGTTCCGGGTCGGCCAGCGACAGCGCGGCGACGCCGTCCTGCATCGTCGGCGCCTCCCAGAACGCCTGCACCGCCGGCGCGCTGCGGCGGATACGGAACGCGGCGTAGGCCTTGGCCAGGATGAAGAACCAGCTCACCAGCGACATCGCCAGCAGCGCGAACGCGACGGCGTGGCTGATGCTGTCGCCCTGCTCCCAGAAACGGGACAGGGTGAATTGGCTGTCGGCGGCGGTCGGGTTCATCAGCTGTTCAGCCCCAGGACGTCGTACATGTCGAACAGGCCGGTCTGGTGGTCGGCCAGGAAGCGGCAGGCGCGCAGCGCGCCGTTGGCGTAGGTGACGCGGCTGCTCGATTTGTGGCTGATCTCGATGCGCTCGCCGATGCCGGCGAACAGCACGGTGTGGTCGCCGACGATGTCGCCGCCGCGGATGGTGGCGAAGCCGATCGACGATGGATCGCGCTCGCCGGTCACGCCTTCGCGCGCGAACACGCCGCATTCCTTCAGGTCGCGGCCCAGCGCGCCGGCGATCACCTCGCCCATTTTCAGCGCGGTGCCGGACGGCGCGTCGACCTTGAAGCGGTGGTGCGCCTCGATCACTTCGATATCGTAGCCGGTGGCCAGCGCTTTCGCCGCCTGCTCCAGCAGCTTCATCGTGACGTTGACGCCGACGCTGAAGTTGGGCGAGAACACGATCGCGGTTTTCTTCGCCGCTTCCGCGATGGCGGCCTTGCCGGCATCGTCGAAGCCGGTGGTGCCGATCACCAGCTTGATGCCGTGCGCGGCGCAGTAGTCCAGGTGCCGCAGCGTCGCTTCCGGACGGGTGAAGTCGATCAGGTACTGCGCGCCGGCCAGGCCCTTGGCAAGGTCCGATTCAACCGGCACGCCGGACGGGGCGCCGAGGAAGGCGGCGGCGTCGGCCGCTTCGCTGCCGGCGCGGTCCAGCGCGCCGGACAGGCGGGCGTCGGCGGCGTGCTGCACCGCTTCGATCAGGATGCGGCCCATGCGGCCGCCGGCGCCGGCGATGGCGATAGTCAGTTCGGTCATGCGTGCTTCCTTGTTATTTCTTTTCCGTGCCCACCGAGACGCCGACCGGCGACGCGGCGGCGTTGTCGTTGCCTGCCGGCAGCGGCGAGGTATTGCCCACCGGCTTGGCGTCCGGCACGCTAGGATCTTTCTTGATCTTCGGCGCCGGGCCGGCGATGCGGGCGATGTATTCTTTTTCGGTCGGCAGGTTGCCGCCCTCCCAGCGCGCCACCTTGCCCTCGGCGTCGAAGAAGACGATGACGCGGCTGGTGGTGATCTCGCCGTTGCCCTTGGCCATGCGGAACGCGTAGTCCCAGCGGTTGCCGTGGAACGGGTCGGTCAGCAGCGCGGTGCCGAAGATGAAGCGGACCTGGTCGCGCGTCATGCCGACCTTCAGCTGCGTCAGCATTTCCTCGGACACGAAGTTGCCCTGCTGGATGTCCGGACGGTAGGGCGAGAAGAACCACATGAACTTCTGCAGCGGCGTGATGGTGGTCGTTTGCGCGCCCTTGCTGGCGTCCAGCGTGACACCGGTTTCCTTCACCTCGTTCGATTTCTCGCCCAGGGTGGTGTTGGAGGCACAGCCGACCAGCGCCAGCGCGACGGACGCGGCCGCGGCGAAGGGGGTGCAACGGTGCAGCAAAGACTGCGATAAAGCCTGGGTGACGCGCATAAGTGTCCTCAATCTGGTCGAGCGGAAGTGCCGAAAAACGCTATATCATAAAGCACGCGGTGCGAAGCAGCGCATTATCCCGTAAAACCGGGCTGATGTCCCTGTTTTACAAAGCACACATGTAAAACATTGCAAAGCGCGGCCGGCGAATAGGGCTGCGGCGCGTGCCGGAGTGCGTTAAACTGTGGGCCTAGTCATCGCCAACCACTTCTAAGAGTCTCCACATGGGCAACAATCCGACCGATCTGAAGGCCAGCGGCCTGAAAGCCACGCTGCCGCGCCTCAAAATCCTGGACATTTTCCAGAACAGCGAAGTGCGCCACCTGACCGCCGAGGATGTCTACAAGATCTTGCTGGCCGATAACATGGACGTGGGCCTGGCCACCGTGTACCGGGTGCTGACCCAGTTCGAGCAGGCCGGCCTGCTCAACCGCAACCATTTCGAGACCGGCAAGGCCATCTTCGAGCTCAACGAGGGTTCGCACCACGACCACCTGGTCTGCCTCGATTGCGGCCGGGTCGAGGAGTTCTTCGACGAAGAGATCGAAACGCGCCAGCAGATCGTCGCCAAGGAGCGCGGCTTCAAGATCGCCGAGCACGCGCTGGCGATCTACGGCAACTGCACCAAGACCGCCTGCCCGCACCGGCCTTGATTTCCACCCCGCACGGCGACTGAGCCTGGGGTCTGACCCCGTACGGGGTCAGACCCCGCCCTACCGGGGTACTGCCTAGTTATGGCTCAGCGCATTCGATAGCAGCTTGGCGGTGATGTCGACGATCGGGATCACCCGCTCGTACGCCATGCGCGTCGGGCCGATCACCCCCAGCGTGCCGACGATCTTGCCGTTGGCCGTGTACGGCGCGGTGACCACGCTCATCTCGTCCATCGGCACCAGGCTCGATTCGCCGCCGATGTAGATCTGCACCCCGCTGGCCTTGCTCGACACGTCGAGCAGCTGCATCAGCCCGGTCTTCTGCTCGAACATGTCGAACATCTGCCGCAGCGACGTCATGTTCGACGACAGGTCGCTCACCGACAGCAGGTTGCGCTCGCCGGAGATCACCATGTCCTCCGAGTTGTCGGCCATCGCCTCGCTGCCCGCCTCCACCGCCGCCTGCATCAGCCGGCCCATGTCGTCGCGCAGCTGGCGCACCTCGTTCTGCAGCCGCGCGTGCACCTCGTCGAAGGCCAGGCCGCCGTAGTTCTGGTTGATGTAGTTGGCCGACTGCACCAGCTGCGCCGGGCTGTAGTCGACGTCGGTCAGCAGCAGCCGGTTCTGCACGTCGCCGGTCGGGCCGACGATCACCAACAGGATGCGCTTTTCGCCCAGCCGCAAAAATTCGATCTGCTGGAACACCGATTCGCGCCGCGGGCTCAGCACCACGCCGGCGAACTGCGACAGCGACGACAGCATCTGCGCCGCGTTGGCGATCATCTTCTGCGGCTGCGGCGCCTGCAGCCGCATGCGCGACTCCACCGAATGCTCGTCGAGGTGCTGCACCGTCAGCAGCGTGTCGACGAAGATGCGGTAGCCGCGCGGCGTCGGCACCCGGCCGGCCGAGGTGTGCGGACTGGCGACGTAGCCCAGTTCCTCGAGGTCGGCCATGATGTTGCGGATGGTGGCCGGCGACAGGTCCAGGCCCGAGATCTTGGAAAGCGCGCGCGAGCCTACCGGCTGGCCGTCCGCGATATAGCGTTCCACCAGGGCTTTGAGCAGGGTTTGGGCACGAGTGTCGAGTTGCATTGTATGGACTTACAGTTATCTATGACGCTTATTATGCACGCTCCGCGCCGGCCGGGGGCCGCCGCGTGGCGTCAATGCCGCATCTGTTCCCGTATCCACGCCAAAAGCTCGTCGAATGTGGCGCAGATCGCGTCCGGCGTCACGCCGGCGGCCAGGTGGGCGTCGCTGCCGTGGCGGTTCATCCAGACCGCGCGCAGGCCGGCGCCCTGGGCGCCCTGGACGTCGAGCCGCAGGTCGTCGCCGACGTAGACCGCGTCCCGCGGCGCCACCCCCATCGCCTCGCAGGCGGCGAGGAAGATCGCCGGATCCGGTTTGGCGCGGCCGAACCTGGCCGAGGCCAGCGCATACTCGAAATGGTGGTGCAGGCCGATGACTTCAAGGTCGGCGTTGCCGTTGGTGATGACGCCCAGCCGCAGCATGCCCTGCAGCAGCGGCAGCACCGGCAGCACGTCGTCGTACGGCGTGACGGCGTTGCGCAGCACGTGGAAGTGCCGCATCGCGCCGTCGATATGCGCCCGATCCTCGCCCGTTTCGGCGAACACCTGCTCCAGCGCGACGCGGCGCAGCCGGTACAGGTCGGCCACCAGCTCCGGCCGCTGCTCGGCTAGCGCCATGCGGCGCGCGCGCAGCTCGGCGATGCTGAACCGCGCCGCCACGCCGGGCGCGTGCTCGGCCAGCCAGGCGTGCCAGCTGAGCTCGGCGGCCGCGATCACCGGGCCGATCGGCCACAGGGTGTCGTCGAGATCGAACAGCAGGGCGAGCGGGCGGCGTGGCGTCATGGCGGTCGGGAGAAGAGTGGCAACGACGTATTGTCGCACCGATCGGCGCCGGCGGCGGCACGGGCGGCGGCAGCGGCAAATCCGCCACGGCGTCACACGCTGTTACATCCATTGCCGGACCCGGCTTGCTAAATGCACTAAAATACGGCCCACACCGTGTAAGATGCTGCACCCGTGCGTGCCGCCGGCCCTATTCGTTTTGGAGAGAGATTTTTATGAAAAGTTTGTATCTGCGTTCGGGCCTCGCCCTGTTGTGTGCCGTGATCCTGAGCGCCTGCGGCGGCAACGGCAGCGGCGACCTGCCGCTGTCGGGCACCATCTCCGGCTTGAACAAGGACGGCCTGGTGCTGACCAATAAGTCCAACGGCGACAAGGTCACCGCCAAGTCGGGCGACGTCAGCTTCCAGTTCCCCAAACTGGCCGGCAACGACGAAGACTTCGAAATTATCGCCACCAGCCCGGCCGGCACCAAGTGCGAAGTCGTCGCCGGCGGCAAGGCCAAGGCCAACGTCTACACCTATAACCGCATCGCGGTCACCTGCGTGGCCGACCAGCGCAAGCTGGGCGGCACCGTCGCCGGTTTGACCGGCACGGGCCTGGTGCTGGCCAACGGCGCCGACACCGCTGCCGTGCTGCCGCCGGCCACGCCCGGCGCCAACGTCAGCTTCCTGTTCCCGTCCACGGTCGGCGACGGCTACCAGTACGGCATCACCGTGCTGGTGCAGCCGGCCGGCCAGACCTGCGCGATCAATCCAGCGAATAATCCGGGCACCATGGGCAGCGCCGATGTGCTGAACCTGGCCGTCAACTGCCGCAACAACTAATCGCCGGCGCCGCGCACCTCCCGCGGGAGGGCGCGGCGCCGCATTTTTGGAGAACTACATGAAATTATCGTATGCAGGCGCCGGTGCGGCGCTGATCCTCGCGGCCACGCTGGCCGCTTGCGGCGGCAAGGCGCAGTTCACGGTGCAGGGCTCGGTGCTCGGCTTGAACAACGCCGGCCTGGTGCTGGCCAACGGCGGCAGCACCGTCAGCGTCGGCGCCGGCGCGACCAGCTTCGCGTTCCCGCAGCAGATCGACTACGGCACCAGCTACAACATCACCATCCAGACCCAGCCGGCGCACATGACCTGCATCATTGGCGGCGGCAGCGGCTCGGCCGGTCACACCGTCAGCATCCAGGCGCAGGTGCAGTGCACGCAGAACACCTACTCGCTGAGCGGTAAGGTCACCGGCCTGACCGCGGCGGCGGACAACAGCGTGCGCACGGTCACGCTGCTCAACGGCAGCACCGGCGGCTCCGTCACGATCGGCAGCGACTCCCTCACCCTCGGCAACGGCGATTTCGTGCTCCCCAATGTGGCCGATGGCGTGGCCTACGGCGTCACCGTGGTCCCGCCGGCCAAGCCGAACGGCCTGACCTGCACCCTCGCCAACGGCACCGGCGTGATGCACGAAGCACCGGTGAGCAACCTGACGCTGACCTGCGTGCCGACGACGTAAAGCACGACCCACGGGGAGATATTCACCACTAAAATAATGGATATGTGAAAAATAAAGTGGCGTGATATGCCGCGACGCAGCATACTGCACTTGTCTCCTCCACTTCTTGCAAGAGAATTGGATTTAGCCCGCTTTCACCAGCGGGCTTTTTTTTGCCCAAACAAGGTGTCAGTGCCGACATTCGGACACGAGCTGTGCCGTAAGCGGCCGCTTACGGCACAGCTCGTGTCCGAATGTCGGCACTGACACCGGCTGGGGTTAGACGGGGTTGAGCAGATTCGCCAGCGCGACGTACTGGGCCAGGCCGACCACTTCCGGACGGTCGGTCGGGTCGATGCCGGCGGCGATGATCTGTGCTTCGGTGAACATGCCGGCCAGGCAGTTGCGGATCACTTTGCGCCGCTGCGAGAACGCCTTCAGCACCACCGCCTCCAGCGTCGCGCCGTCGCACCGCAGCGGATCGGCCACCGGGATCATGCGCACGATCGCCGACTCCACCTTCGGCGGCGGGTCGAACGCTTCCGGCGGCACCACGAACAGCAGCGTCATGTCGTAGCGCCATTGCAGCATCACCGACAGCCGGCCGTAGGTCTTGCTGCCCGGCGGCGCCACCATCCGCTCCACCACTTCCTTCTGCAGCATGAAATGCTGGTCCTGCACCTGCGGCGCGAACGTCGCCAGGTGGAACAGCAGCGGGCTGGAGATGTTGTACGGCAGGTTGCCGACGATGCGCAGCTTTTGCCCCGCCGGCACCGGCAGCGCGCCGAAGTCGAACTTCAGGGCGTCGCCGGCGTGGATGGTCAGCCGGGCCGGGTTGTAGGTCTTTTCCAGCCGCGCCACCAGGTCGCGGTCCAGCTCGACCACGTGCATCATCTTGAGCGTGCGCATCAGCTGCTCGGTCATCGCGCCCAGGCCGGGCCCGATCTCGACCATGACGTCGTCCGGCGCCGGGGCGATCGCCTCGGTGATGCTGGAGAGGACGTATTTATCGTGTAAAAAATTTTGGCCGAAGCGTTTGCGGGCGACGTGTTTCATGATTGTTCTTATTTAAAGGGAGGAGGAGGCGGCACGGCCTGCACGGCATTGGCCATGGCGACGGCGGTGGCGATCGCCGCCGCCATGCTGCCGCAGTCGGCCAGGCCCAGCCCCTGGGCCGCCAGGTCCAGCGCCGTGCCGTGGTCGACCGAGGTGCGGATCAGCGGCAGGCCCAGCGTGATGTTGACGCCCCGGCCGAAGCTGGCGTACTTGAGCACCGGCAAGCCCTGGTCGTGGTACATGGCCAGCACGCAGTCGGCGTCCTGGAGGTATTTGGGCTGGAACAGCGTGTCGGCCGGATACGGGCCGCGCGCATCGATGCCGCGCGCCCGCGCCGCCGCGATGGCCGGGGCGATGACGTCGATGTCCTCGCGTCCCAGGTAGCCGCCCTCGCCCGCGTGCGGGTTCAGGCCGCACAGCAGGATGCGCGGCGCGGCGATGCCGAACTTGGTCTTCAGGTCGCCGTCGATGATGTCGAGCACGCGCGCCAGGCCGTCCGCCGTGATCGCGGCGGCGACGTCCTTGAGCGCCAGGTGCGTGGTCGCCAGCGCGACCCGTAACGGCGGCGCGTCGGCCGGCGTCGCCGGCTGGCCGGCGAGCATCATCACCACCTGCGGCGTGCCCGTCCGGTCGGCGAAGTATTCGGTGTGGCCGGAGAACTTGACGCCGGCGTCGTTGATGGTGCTCTTTTGCAGCGGCGCGGTGACCACCGCCTCGAACCAGCCGGCGCCCACGCCTTCGATGGCGGCGTCCAGCGTGGCCAGCACGCTGCGGCCGTTTTCCTGGTCCAGCCGGCCCGGCACCACGTGCGCGGCCAGCGGCACGTCGATCACGCTGACGCGGCCCGGCCCGAACTGCGGCAGGCCGCCGTTGCGCACCGCCTGCAAGGACAGCGCGGACAATCTGATCCCCGGATCGATGGCGCCGGCCGTCATGGCCAGGAAGGCGGCGTCGCCCAGCAGCACGCAATCGACCTCGTTGCGGCAGGCCCAGGCGGCGCGGATCGCGATTTCCGGACCGATGCCGGCCGGCTCGCCGACGGTGACGGCGATGGCGGGGCGCGCTCCGCGGCGGCGCATGACAGTGCGCCCGATCTGGTTGGTCGTGGCGCTCATGAGGGGTCCCCTGTGCGCTTACTTGGCGACGCTGTCGCCGTCGACGCGATACTCGACGTAGGCGCGGTCGCGCACTTCGCGCTGCCAGCTCTCGGCCGCCTCCTCGAGCTTGCGCTCGCGGATGGCCTGGCGCGCATTGTTGCGCTCGCGCTCCTTCGAGACGTCGTCGCTCTTGCGCTCGAGCACTTCGATCAGGTGCAGGCCGAAGCTGGTCTCCACCGGCTGGCTCACTTCGCCGATCTTCAGCGCGTTCATCGCCGCCTCGAATTCCGGCATGGTGTCGCCCGGGTACAGCCAGCCCAGGTCGCCGCCCTTGGCGGCGGCGCCGTCGGTCGACACCAGCCGCGCCAGGTCCTCGAACTTGGCGGCGTTGTTGTCGAGCCGCTCCTTGAGTTCGAGCAGCTTGCGCTTGGCGTCGGCCGCGCTCATGGTCGGCGTCACCTTGATCAGGATGTGGCGGGCGTGGGTCTGCTGCACGGCGGCCACGGCCTGCGCCTCGGCCAGGCTGCGGCGGTCCACCACCTTGAGGATGTGGAACGCGCCGGTGCTCTTGATGATCGGCGTCACCTGGCCGGCCTTGAGCTTGGCCAGCGCTTCGGCGAACACCGGCGGCAGCCGCTCGGGCTGGCGCCAGCCGACCACGCCGCCCTGCAGCGCGTCGGAGGCGTCCGAATAGGTGCCGGCCATCTTGGCGAAGTCGGCGCCGGTGCGCAGCTGGCGCATCACTTCCTCGGCGCGGGCGCGGCGCTGGGCGATCACCTCGGCGGTGGCGTTGTCGGGGATGCGCACCATGATCTGCGAGATGTTCAGCTCGAACTGCTCGGCGGCGGCGGCCTTCTCGGCGGCCAGGAAGCTGTCGACCTCGGCCTCGGAGATCTGCAGCTTGGCGTCGACCTCGTGCTCGCGCAGGCGCTGCATGATGATCTCTTCGCGGATGTCCTCGCGGAAGGCGGCGTACGGCGTGCCGTCCTTTTCCATCTGGTTGCGCAAGTCCTGCACGCTGAGCTTTTGCGCCTCGGCGATGCGGCCGATGGCGCGGTCGAGCTGCAGGTCGTCGACCCGCACGCCCATCTCCTTGGCCAGCTGCAGCTGCGCGCGCTCGACGATCATGCGCTCGAGCAGCTGGCGGCGCAGGTCGGCCGCCTCCGGCAGCTGCACCTTCTGCGCCTTCATGCGCGCGGTGACGCTCTTGATGCGGTTGGCCAGCTCGCGCTGGGTGATGACGTCGTCGTTGACCACCACCACGATCGAATCGATGGCGACGTTGCCGCTCTCGCCCGGCGGCAGGAAGCCGGCGCCGTCGGCCTTCGGCTTGGCGGCGGCGGCCGGCGCGGCGGCGGCGGTCTTGGCGGCGGGCGCCTCGGCGACCGGCTCGGCTTTCTTTTTCGACGAGAACAGACTGCAACCGCTCAGCGCGGCGGTGCACAGCACGACCGCGAGGAGTTTCATTTTAGGCTGATACATACTGGCATTACGCATGGTAGAACGCTCTTGAGTCAGGTGTAGAAAAAATCAAAAAACATCCGCCGCCAGCACCGCGCGGCGGACGCCAGGATGCCTTGCTTAGCGGGCGTAGCCCTCGTTCAAACGCTGATAACCGGGAATGCTGTTCTTCATCGCGTCGAGCGGACTGCCGACGCCCAGGTGCGACAGGCCGTTCAGTTCGAGCTGGAAGAAGATCTGCGTCGACGCCTTGGTCGAGGTGGTCACGAAGCGCTGGCCGCCGGTGCGGAACACCCAGCAGTCGGCGTTGTATTCGAGGCCGACCAGGCTCTCGAGGATCTTCTTGTCCTGCACCGAGTAGCTGATCCGGCCGACGCCGTACCAGCGCTGGAAGATCGGCCACTGGGTCGACAGCTCGATGTTCTTGAAACTGTCGCGCAGGTAGCGGTAGCCCAGGTTGAGCACCTTCTTGGCGCCCGGCGCCCACTGCGCCGTGTAGCTCTCCGACACCACCCGGCTCTGGCTCGGGTTGTACTGCACCGCGCTGTCGAAGCCCCAGGTCTCGGAGATGCGGCCGCTGGCGGCCAGCAGGATGTCCGAGTGCGCGTCCACCGCCGTCGGCGTGGCCGGCAGCTGCACCTGCTGGTCGCGGAAGTAGAAGCGCTGGCCGAACGCCAGGCGCAGCTGCTCGGCGCCGTTGGCGTCGAGGAAGCGCGAGGTCAGCGCCGCCGTCAGCTGGTTGGCGTCGCCGATGCGGTCCGAGCCGACGAAGCGGTTTTCGCTGAAGATCTGGCTGAAGTTGAAGGTGGCCGCGTCGGTGTCGAAGGTCGGGAACTTGCTCTGGTCGCGGTACGGCGTGTTGACGTAGAACAGCCGCGGCTCCAGCGTCTGCGTCATGGCCTTGCCGCCCCATTGGATGTCGCGCTCGAACACCAGGCCCGCATCGAGCGAGAACGTCGGCACCACGCGCGACAGGTTGCCCGACGGCTTGTCGACGCCGGCGGCGTCCTTGAACGCGTCGAGCTGGTAGCTGGCCAGGTTGACCATGACCTTGGGCGTGATGAAGTAGCTCGGCCCGATGATCGGGTAGCTGATCTGCGGAATCGCCAGCAGCCGCGTGCCGTTGATCAGCGTCGGGTGGTAGAAGCGCGTCAGCTCGCTGTCGAAGCCCCAGTCGAAGCCGCCCAGCACGTCGTACTGCGCGGCGTGGAAGTTGACCGCCGGCAGCCGGTCGTACGGCCGCGTCACCGTCAGCGACGGGTCGATCACCGATTCCGGATCCTGCAGCACCTGGTACTTCTGCACCCGCGCCGTCAGGGTCCAGAACTCGCCCTGGTAGTCGGTGCGCAGCTCGCGCAGCAGCTGCCGCTCGGTCGAGCCCGACACGTTCTTGGAGAAATCGTTCGGGTAGTTGTCGTCCGAGGCGGCGCGCAGGTTCCAGCCGTACGACCAGGCGCTGGTCAGGTCCTGCTCGTGCTTGGACTTGATGCTCCAGCGGTCGCTCGGCTGGTCCGGATTCTGCTCGGCGTACTTGCGGTCCTTCGGCATGTACTCGAGATAGGTCTCGCCGCGGTAAAAGCCGCCGTCGGTCTCGCCCAGGTAGCGGGCGTTGGCGCCGAGCTGGATGCCGCGGCTGCCGATGATCTTCGGATAGATGGTCAGGTCGCGGTTGGGCGCGATGTTGAAGTAGTAAGGCACCACCAGCTCGGCGCCGTTCTTCGAGCTGAAGCCCGGCGTCGGCGACAGCCAGCCGGAGCGGCGCGCGCCCGACAGCGAGAACGACAGCGCCGGCGTGCCCAGGATCGGCACGTCCTTGAAATAGATCACGGTGGTGCCGGCGGTGCCGACGTCGCGGCCGGAATCGAGGTTGAGCGTGTTCGAGCGCAAATACCAGTCCGGCGCCAGGCTCTGGCAGGTGCTGTAGGTGCCGTTGGCCACCACCGCCTCGTCCTCGTTGACGAAGTCGATGCGCTCGGCCTTGCCCTGGCCGGCGTTGGCGTCGAGCTTGTAGGTCGGGTTGAGCATGTAGCCCTTGCCCGAGTCCATGTTCAGTTTCAGCGCGTCGCCGGTGAAATAGTCGCCGAAGCGCCAGATCTTGACGTTGCCGCTGGCCTCGATCTCGTTGTCGACCTGGCGGAAGCAGGCCGAGTCGGCCAGCACCTTGGTCTTGTCCTTGACCAGTTCGGCGTTGCGCTCGAGCGTGACTTCGCGCTCGGGACGGCCGCCGATGTCCTCGGCCTTGACCGTGGTGACGGCGTTCTTGTCCTCCACGCGGGGCGGGCGCTGCTTGATCGGCGCCTGGGCGTAGGCCGGCGCCGCCGACACGGTGACGATGGCGGTCAGGGCAAGCGCCCAGCGTTGCGGGGTGGTGGGGGGGGCCGGTAGCCAGCGCATGCGACTCATGAAAAGAAGGATGGAAACACCATGGGAGGCGATTTTTTGATTTGAATCCCTTATTATATGGGAATCTTCACCTCCCACCGGTTTCCAAGGCTCGCTTCAATGTCTTTATTACAGAATTTAACTTCCGAACCATCTTCCGACCCGCGTCCGGACGCTCGCTTAGCTCTGCTGACGGATTGGCTGGCCACGCTCAATGTTGTCGATGTGGCCACCGCCCGCCCGGCCTCGGCCGACGCCAGCTTCCGCCGCTACTTCCGCGTCGACGTGCTGCCGGAACATCAGGCCAGCCTGGGCGCGACGCTGATCGTCATGGACGCGCCGCCGGAGCGCGAAAACGTGCTGGCCTTCGTCAAGGTTGACGAAATGCTCACCCACGCCGGCGTCTCGGTGCCGCGCATCGTCGCCACCGACTACGAGGCCGGCTTGCTGCTGATGTCCGACCTGGGCGTGACCACGTATTTGCAAGTGCTCGACCACGACAACGCCTCGACCATGTACGCCGAGGCGCTCGAGGCGCTGGTCAAGTTCCAGGTCAGCAGCCAGCCGGACGTGCTGCCCGAGTACGACCGCGCCTTCCTGCTGCGCGAAATGAACCTGTTCCCCGAGTGGTACATCGGCAAGCACCTGGGCGCCACCCTGACCGACAAGCAGGCCGCCGAGCTGCAGGGCGTGTTCGACGCCATCCTGGCCAACGTCACGGCGCAGCAGCAGGTGTATGTGCACCGCGACTTCCACTCGCGCAACCTGATGTGGATGGACGCCGGCAACCCCGGCGTGCTGGACTTCCAGGACGCGCTGTACGGCCCGGTCACCTACGACCTGGCCTCGCTGCTGCGCGACGCCTACGTGCAATGGGACGAGGAGCTGGTGCTGGACTGGGCGATCCGCTACTGGCAGCACGCCAAGAGCGCCGGCCTGCCGGTCAACCAGGACATCGACGCCTTCTACAAGGACTTCGAGTACATGGGCCTGCAGCGCCATTTGAAAATCCTCGGCCTGTTCTGCCGCCTCCACTACCGCGACGGCAAGGACCAGTACCTGGGCGACCTGCCGACCGTGTTGGACTACGTGCGCAAGACGGCCGGCCGCTACAAGGACCTCAAGCCGCTGCTGCGCCTGCTCGACGCGCTCGAAGACAAGCAGCCGCAAGTCGGCTACACCTTCTGAGGCCGCGCATGAAAGCCATGATCTTCGCCGCCGGACGCGGCGAACGGATGCGCCCATTGACCGACACCACGCCCAAGCCGCTGCTCAAGGTGCGCGGCCGGCCGCTGATCGTCTGGCACATCCTCAACCTGGTACGGGCCGGCATCACCGAGATCGTCATCAACCACGCCCACCTGGGCGAGCAGATCGAGGCGGCGCTGGGCGACGGCAGCAAGTTCGGCGCCACGCTGATGTACTCGCGCGAGGACACCGCGCTGGAGACCGCCGGCGGCATCGCCACCGCGCGCCACCTGCTGGGCGAGGAACCGTTCGTCGCCGTGTCGGGCGACATCTACATCCCCTACTTCGACTTCGGGCAGGTCAAGGACGTGCTGCACGACAAGGACATGTGGGGCAATCCCTACCCGGCCGGGCAGCGCGACATGTGCTGGCTGTACCTGGTGCCCAATCCCGACTTCCACCCGGAAGGCGACTTCGGCCTGACCATGTATTCGGTCAGCAGCGAAGGCTCGCCGAAATGGACCTTCGGCAACATCGGCGTCTACCGCCCCGAAATGTTCGACGGCATCGCGCCCGGCCAGCACGCCAAGCTGGGCCCGCTGATCCGCGCCTACGCCGACAAGCAGCAGGTCGGCGGCGAAGTCTACCAAGGCGAATGGCACAACCTCGGCACCGTGCAGCAGCTCGACCTGCTCAACGCGCCGCCGGCGGCACGGGTGCCGGCCGCCAAGAGCGTGCAGTGATGCGCGATTACGCGGCCCGGCGCGCGCGCCTGCTGGCGCAGATGCCGCCGGGCGCGGTGGCGGTGCTGCCGACCGCGCCGGAAGTGCTGCGCAACGGCGACAGCGACTATCCCTACCGCCACGACAGCTATTTCTATTACCTGACCGGCTTCACGGAACCGGACAGCACGCTGGTGCTGGCGGCCGCGCGCGGCGACACCCCGGCGCGCGCCATCCTGTTCTGCCGCCAGAAGAACCTCGAGCGCGAAATCTGGGAAGGCTTCCGTTACGGCCCGGAAGGCGCGCGCGCCGCCTTCGGCTTCGACGCCGCCTACGCCATCGAAGACCTGGACGGCGAAATCGCCAGCCTGCTGGCCGACGCGCCGGCGCTGTACTACGCGCTGGGCGGCAACGCCGTGCTCGACGCGCAGGTCAAGCTGTGGCTGGGCGCCGTGCGGCGCATGGCGCGCAGCGGCGTCACCGCGCCGGCCAGCGCCGTCGACCTGCTGCCGCTGCTCGACGAGATGCGTCTGCTCAAGGACGACGGCGAACAGACGCTGATGCGGCGCGCCTGCGACATCTCGTCGCAGGCGCACGCCCGCGCCATGCGCGCCGCGCGCCCCGGCATGTTCGAATACGAACTGGAGGCGGAACTGCTGTACGAATTCCGCCGCAACGGCGCGCAGGCGCCGGCCTACACTTCCATCGTCGCGGCGGGCGCCAACGCCTGCGTGCTGCACTACAGCGCCAACAACGCACAGTGCAAGGACGGCGATCTGGTGCTGATCGACGCCGGCTGCGAATTCGACGGCTACGCTTCCGACATCACCCGCACCTGGCCACTCAACGGCCGCTTCAGCGCACCGCAACAGCGTCTGTATGAACTGGTGCTGGCGGCGCAGTCGGCGGCGCTGAAAGCCATCGCGCCCGGCCTGCCCTACTCCGGCGCGCACGAGGCCGCGCTGCAGGTGCTGGCGCAGGGCATGCTGGACCTGGGCCTGCTCGACAGGAACAAGCACGGCGGCGTCGCCGACGTCATCGCCGACAAGCGCCACCTGCAGTTCTACATGCACGGCACCGGCCACTGGCTGGGCATGGACGTGCACGACGTCGGCCGCTACCGCGACACCGCCGCCGCAGGCAAGCCTTCGCGCGCGCTGCAACCGGGCATGGTGGTGACGGTGGAACCGGGCATCTACGTGCGCCCGGCCGAAGGCGTGCCCGAAGAATACTGGAACACCGGCATCCGCATCGAGGACGATGTGCTGATCACCGCCGCAGGCCACACGATCCTGAGCAGCGCGCCCAAGACCGTGGCCGATATCGAACGACTGATGCAATGACAGAATCTACTACCTACGACGTCGCCATCTGCGGCGCCGGTCCGGCCGGCATGGCCCTGGCCGCGCTGCTGGCCAAACGCGGCATGCCCGCCGCGCGCATCGCGCTGATCGATGCAAAAACGCTGGCGCAGGCCAGCAACGATCCGCGTTCGATCGCGCTGTCGTGGGGCAGCCGGCAGATACTGGAAGAAATCGGCGCCTGGCCGGTCGCGGCGACGGCCATCCACGAGATCCACGTCTCGCGGCGCGGCCAGTTCGGCCGCAGCCTGATCACGCGTGATGAGCACAAGCTGCCGGCGCTGGGCTACGTGCTGCGCTACGGCGACCTGGTGACGGCATTGGGCGCGGTGTGCGGACGCGCCGGCATTGCGACGCTGCGCCCCGCGCGCGTCGAAGCGCTCGACGAAAGCAGCGAGCAGGTCGTGCTCACCATCGGCGGCGAGCAGCCGCGCGTGGTGCACGCAGCGATCGTGGTGCAGGCCGAAGGCGGCTTGTTCAGCGATCAGGAAAGCAGGGCGCAACGCCGCGACTACCAGCAGACCGCCATCATCGCGCAGGTGCGCAGCAGCCGCGCCATCGAACACCGCGCCTTCGAACGCTTCACCGAACAAGGCCCGCTGGCGCTGCTGCCGCAAGGCGAAGAGTATTCGCTGGTATGGTGCGTGCGTCCCGACACGGCCGCGCATCTGCAAGCACTGGACGACGCGGCCTTCCTTCAAGAATTGGGTGCCGCCTTCGGCGACCGCGTCGGCCGCTTCACGCACGCCACCCCGCGCCTGGCCTTTCCGCTCGGATTGAACGCCGACCCGCGCGGCACCGCGCGTAGCGCCGCCATCGGCAACGCCGCACAAACGCTGCATCCGGTAGCAGGCCAAGGCCTGAACCTCGGCCTGCGCGACGCGACAGTCCTCGCGCGCCTGCTGGCCCAAGGCGCCACGCCAGCAATGCTGTCGCAATTCACCACCCTGCGCACGCAGGACCGCGACACGACCGTGCGCCTGACCGACACGATGGCCCGCATCTTCGCCAACGACTCCCACGCGCAAGCGCTGCTGGGCCTGTCGCTAGCCGCCATCGACATGATCCCCCCGGCCCGCAGCCTGCTGGCCGAGCTGATGATGTACGGCCGCCGTTGACTTGAGAATACATACCATGGGGGTAGTACGCAAACCCCTGTGGTAACCCCTCTCTTTCGACCTCGCTTTTCCTCACTTTCCTTCGCTTTTCCTCTCTTTTTGAACTTCCTCCGATTTTTGCGATTTAAAGAGAGGTAAAGCGAAGAAAAGAGAGGAGAAAAACGAATGTTTACCGCAGTGAGCGTGCAGCTCTCCCCACCTCCCTACTCCGGCTGGTCGAACGGCAGCGCCGCGAAGGCGGCGCGCACGACCTTACCGAAACACTGAACGCGGCCCTCGATTTCCGGCTCGACGCCAAGACGGCGCTGCCGCCGGGCGCAGACCGGAAGACGTCGCCTACTAGCCGATCAAGTACGGGTGATCGAAGCACCGCCGTCCACCAGCGACGCGGTACCGGAGACGAATGACGAATCGTCCGAGGCCAGGTACAGCACCGAGCGCGCCAGTTCTTCCGGCTGCGCGACGCGTTTCAGCGCGTGCAGGTTGGTGACGAACGAAGTCGACTCCGGCGTGTTATTCATATCGCGATACATCGCGGTATCGACAGCGCCCGGCAGCACCGCGTTCACGCGCACGCCCTGCGGACCGTATTCCGCCGCCAGCGCCTGCGTCAGGCCGATCAAACCAGCCTTGCTGGCCGCATAAGCCGCCACGCCCGGGAAGGCAAAGCTGTAGCCGACGAAGGTCGAAGTGAAGATCACCGAACCGCCGCCATGCTTGATCATTTCCGGCACTTGATGCTTGGCGCCGAGGAAGGCGCTGGTCAGGTTGGCGGCGATGGTGTCGTCCCAGCCCTGCTTCGAAACGCCGGTGGTCTCGCCCATTTCGCCCAGCGTGCCGGCGTTGTTGTAGGCGATATCCAGACGGCCGTACGTAGCGACAGCCGCAGCGACCAGCTCCGCGTTGAACGCTTCGGAAGTGACATCGCCGGCCAGCGCGATGGCGCTGCCGCCGTCGGCCTTGATTTCAGCGATCAGAGAATCCAGCTCCGCCTGACGGCGCGCCGCGACGACAACCTTGGCGCCTTCGGCGGCGAACAGCTTGGCGGTCGCGCGGCCGATGCCGGAAGATGCGCCAGTGACGATAGCTACTTTGTTTTGCAGACGGTTCATGGTGTGGCTCCTGTTGGATGGGTTAGTGAAGCCATCTTATGCCCCACCAACCCCGCCAACAATCGGCCAAAGCCAAACATCACATTCACAAATTGTGAATCACTCCACGGCCTTGACCATGTCCTCGATGACCTTCTTGGCATCGCCGAACACCATCATGGTATTAGCCTGATAGAACAGCTCATTATCCAACCCTGCATAACCGGAAGCCATCGACCGCTTGTTGACGATGATGCTCTTGGCCTTGTACGCCTCCAGGATCGGCATGCCGGCGATCGGCGATTTCGGATCCTTGGCGGCCGGGTTGACCACGTCGTTGGCGCCCAAGATCAGTACCACGTCGGTCTGGCCGAATTCGCCGTTGATATCCTCCATCTCGAACACCTGGTCATACGGCACCTCGGCCTCCGCCAGCAGCACGTTCATATGGCCCGGCATGCGGCCGGCCACCGGGTGGATCGCATACTTCACGCTCACGCCCTTGTGGGTCAGCTTCTCGACCAGCTCCTTCAGCGAGTGCTGCGCGCGCGCCACGGCCAGGCCGTAGCCCGGCACGATGATGACGCTTTCCGCATTCGCCATGATGAAGGCCGCATCGTCGGCCGAACCGGATTTGACCGGCCGCTGCTCCTTCGCGCCGCCGCCGCCCGCCTCCGCCGGCGCGCCGCCGAAGCCGCCCAGGATCACGTTGAAGAACGACCGGTTCATCGCCTTGCACATGATGTACGACAGGATCGCGCCGGACGAACCGACCAGCGAACCGGCGATGATCAGCATCGCGTTGTTGAGCGAGAAGCCGATGCCCGCCGCCGCCCAGCCGGAGTAGGAGTTCAGCATCGACACCACCACCGGCATGTCGGCGCCGCCGATCGGGATGATGATCAGCACGCCCAGCACGAAGGCGATCGCGGTCATGATCAGGAACGGCGTCCACGCCGGCTCGGTGCCGCCGGCGAAGCAGAACGCGAGCCCCAGACCGACCATGACGATGGCCAGCACCAGATTGAGCATGTGCTGCCCGGCGAAGCTGACCGGCGCGCCCTGGAACAGCCGGAACTTGTACTTGCCCGACAGCTTGCCGAAGGCGATCACCGAGCCGGAGAAGGTGATCGCACCGACGAAAGTACCGATGAACAGCTCGATGCGATTCCCGAACGGCAGCGCCTGACCGACCGCCGCGATGCCGAACGCATGCGGCTCCGACACCGCCGCCACCGCGATGCACACCGCCGCCAGGCCGATCAGCGAGTGCATCGCCGCGACCAGCTCCGGCATCTTGGTCATCTCGACCTTCTTGGCCAGCACCGCGCCGATGCCGCCGCCTACGATCACGCCCAGCGCCACCAGCGCCAGCCCCATGCCGCCGGCCGCGCCGGCCGCCTGCGCTTCCGCTTTCAATTTGAGGATCAGCGCGATGGTGGTGACGAAGGCGATCGCCATGCCCGACATGCCGAAGGCATTGCCGGTGCGCGCCGTGCCCGGCGACGACAGCCCTTTGAGCGCCTGGATAAAGCATACCGATGCGATGAGGTACATCATCGTCACCAGGTTCATGGAGATGAAGTTCATGCGTGATCTCCCTTCTTCGCCTTCGGCTCTTTTTTCTTGAACATCTCCAGCATGCGCTGGGTGACCAGGAAGCCGCCGAACACGTTGACGGCGGCCAGCGCCACCGCGACCGTGCCCATGACCTGGCCGACGATGCCCTCGGTCAGCGAGGCCGCCAGCATGGCGCCGACGATGATGATCGCCGAGACGGCGTTGGTGACGGCCATCAGCGGCGTATGCAGCGCCGGCGTGACGGTCCAGACCACGTGGTAGCCGACGTAAATGGCGAGCACGAAGATGATCAGATTGATGATGGTGTGGCTGACTTCCATGATGTGTCCCCTTTTTATTTTCGCAGCAGCTCGCCGCCGGTGCACAGCAGCGTGGCCTTGATGATTTCATCTTCACGGTCGATCACCAGCTTGTCTTCCTTGTCGATGATCAGCTTGAGGAAGTCCAGCACGTTGCGCGCGTACAGCGCCGACGCGTCGGCCGCCACCAGCGTCGCCAGGTCCGGCTCGCCGACGATGTGCACGCCGTGCTTGACCACGGTTTTATTCAGCTCCGACAACGGGCAGTTGCCGCCCTGCGACACCGCCAGGTCGACGATCACCGAACCGGGCTTCATCGCCTTCACCGTTTCCTCGGAAATAAGCACCGGCGCCGGACGGCCCGGGATCAGCGCGGTGGTGATGATGATGTCGGCCAGCTTGGCGCGTTCGTGCACCAGCTCGGCCTGGCGGCGCATCCAGTCGGCCGGCATCGGCCGCGCGTAGCCGCCCGCGCCCTGGGCGATTTCCTTCTCCTCGTCGGTGATGAAGGGCACGTCGATGAACTTGGCGCCCAGCGACTCCACCTGCTCCTTGACCGGCGGGCGCACGTCCGACGCCTCGATCACCGCGCCGAGGCGCTTGGCCGTGGCGATCGCCTGCAGCCCCGCCACGCCGACGCCCATGATCAGCACCCGTGCCGCCTTGACCGTGCCGGCCGCCGTCATCAGCATCGGCATGAAGCGCTGGTAGGTGTTGGCCGCCACCAGCACCGCCTTGTAGCCGGCGATGTTGGCCTGCGACGACAGCACGTCCATCGACTGCGCCCGCGTGATGCGCGGCACCGCCTCCAGCGCGAACGCTTGCAGCCCCGCCGCCGCCATTGCTGCATTATTCTCTGCATCGAAGGGATTGAGCATGCCGATGACCACCGTGCCCGGCCTGATCTGCGCCCGCTCTTGCGCATTGGGCGCGCGCACCTTGAGGATCACCTCGGCGCCCCAGGCCTCGGCCGCCGCGACGATCTGCGCGCCGGCCGCCACATAGGCCTCGTCCGTGACCGAGGCCGGCAACCCGGCGCCGGCCTGCACCAGTACTTGGTGCTTGGCGGCCAGTTTCTTGACGGTTTCGGGCGTGGCCGCGACCCGGGTCTCACCCGGCCGTGTCTCGGCCGGTACGCTTATTCTCATGGGTGTCTCCAAATGATTAATAAACTGACTAGAATCTAACACGGAATGCCGGGCTGAAACCGCCCCTCGTTGGCCCCATCATACCCAATACTTATTTATCAATAAATAGCGGTTTTATCACTACAATTATTACTATTTATCATGAAATGCGGCCCAAAGTGCTGCGACCAAGCAATACCCTGATGCCGGTTTTCAAACCAAATGGCAGGAACAGGCTAAAATGTCGGCTCTTTCAAGGATGACTCATGCCGCGTATCTGGAAACCCTCTGTTACTGTTGCCGCCATCGTCGAGAAGGATGGCAAGTTTTTGCTGATCGAAGAAGAAACCAGCGACGGCATCCGCATCAACCAGCCCGCCGGCCACCTGGACCCGCACGAGTCGCTGGAGCAGGCCGTGATCCGCGAGACGCTGGAGGAAACCGCGTACGACTTCACGCCGACCGCGTTGGTGGGGATGTACATGTCGCGCTACACCTCCAACCGCACCGGCGAGGAAGTGACGTACCTGCGCTTCACTTTCTGCGGCGTGCCCGGCCAGCAGCACGACCGGCCGCTCGATGAAGGCATTTTGCGCACCATGTGGTTGACGCGCGACGAATTGGCCGCATGTGCCGACCGTCACCGCAGCCCCACCGTGCTGCAGTGCGTGGACGAATACCTGGAAGGCCGGCGCGCGCCGCTGGCACTGATACAAACACACGCTTCCGTCTTCAAGGAGGCGGTGAGCACCGCCAATGGATAGATAGGAACAGTGATGGGCAAGAAAAAAGTCGTGATCGGTATGTCGGGCGGGGTCGATTCCTCGGTCGCGGCGTGGATGCTCAAGGAGCAGGGCTACGACGTGGTCGGCCTGTTCATGAAGAACTGGGAAGACGACGACGATTCCGAATACTGCTCGACGCGGCAGGACTGGATCGACGCGGCCAGCGTGGCCGACGTCATCGGCGTCGACATCGAGGCGGTCAACTTCGCCAGCGAATACAAGGACCGCGTGTTCGCCGACTTCCTGCGCGAATACCAGGCCGGCCGCACCCCCAACCCGGACGTGCTGTGCAACGCCGAGATCAAGTTCAAGGCGTTTCTGGATCACGCCATGCACCTCGGCGCCGACCTGATCGCCACCGGCCACTACGCGCGCGTGCGCCAGAACGGCGAAAAATTCGAACTGCTCAAGGCGGTCGACCACACCAAGGACCAGAGCTACTTCCTGCATCGCCTGAACCAGGCGCAGTTGTCGAAGACCCTGTTCCCGCTGGGCGAAATCCCCAAGACCGAAGTGCGCAAGATCGCCGAGAAACTGGCGCTGCCGAACGCCGCGAAAAAGGATTCGACCGGCATCTGCTTCATCGGCGAGCGGCCGTTCCGCGAATTCCTGAACCGCTACCTGTCGTACAAGCCGGGCCCGATGAAAACGCCGGACGGCAAGGTCGTCGGCGAGCACGTCGGCCTGTCGTTCTACACGCTGGGCCAGCGCAAGGGCATCGGCGTCGGCGGCATGAAGGCGTACAAGAACCCGGACGGCAGCAGCGACGCGTGGTACGTGGCGAAGAAGGACGTGGCCGAAAACACGCTGTACATCGTGCAGGGCCACGAGCATCCGTGGCTGCTGTCGTCGAAGCTGCGCGCCGACCAGGCCAGCTGGATTTCCGGCGAAGCGCCATCGCCGCGCGCGATGTCCGCCAAGACCCGCTACCGCCAGGCCGACGTGGCGTGCCAGATCGCGCCGGAAGGCGCATCCGATTTCGCGCTGCAGTTCATGGATGCACAGTGGGCGGTGACGCCGGGCCAGTCGGCGGTGCTGTACGACGGCGACGTCTGCCTGGGGGGCGGCATCATCGACAGCTCCACCTTCGTCGCCTGACGAGCTTTTCCCCCGCACACCGGATACCGGGGTCTGACCCCGTACGGGGTCAGACCCCATGCGGCCAGGCGCAGGTTGCGGTACCGCGATGCCGTGCGGGTTTACTCGGCGGCAGCGACACCGTCAGATTCGCCGCTCTCCTTGGCCAGCGCCGCGCGCTGGCGCTTGACCATCGCGATCACCACGTTACGTATCGTATTGAGGACGGTATCGGCCTTGAACGGCTTGACGATAAAGCCGGCCACGCCCATCGCGTGCGCCGACTGGATGGTCGCCGCATTCAATTCGCTCGACACCATGAAGATCAAGGTCTTCGGCCAGTTGGTCTTAATCTCCCGCACCACATCCTCGCCGTTCTCGATCTGCTCGCGGGCGATGCAGACGATGTGGGGCTGGTGCTTGATCAGCAGCGCCAGGCCGCTGGCGCAAGTGTGGGTCTGGCCCACCACGTCGTAGCCGCCGTCGAGCAGCACGGTGTTGAGCAGGCCGCGGGCGACGGCGCTGGAGTCGATAATGACCGCTTTTAACATCTTGCAAACCTTGTATTCTGTGGCCGCGCTATTTGTCCCACGCCAGCATGTTCCAGGTCACGCCGACGCGCACGTCCGTTTTTAATTGCACCAATTGTCGAGAAAGATACAGCATTTCGCGTTCTTTTCGTAGAGTTTCGCCCAGCGTATCCTTCAGAATGCCGGCGCCGGCCATGATCCCGTCGAGAGTGCCGTAAGTACGCAACAGTCGCGCCGCCGTTTTGACGCCGACCTTGGACACGCCGGGAATGGAATCGGTGACGTCGCCCATCAGCGCCAGCAGGTCGGGCAGCTGCTCCGGCGGCACGCCCCACTTCTGCTCGACCCAGGCGTGGTCGTGCCACTCGCTCTTGAAATGGTCCCAGACGCGGGCGCCCTGCGCGATCAGGCCGTGCAAATCCTTGTCGGTGCTGGCGACGGTGGCCTCGCCGCGGCCGTCGGCCAGCCAGCGCAGCACCACGGTGCCGATGACGTCGTCGGCCTCGACCTCGGGCAGCGACACCACGTGCAAGCCGAAGCCCTGCAGCTTCTCGTAGAAGCCCGGCAGCGCCTCGCGCAGCGGCGACGGCATCGGCGCGCGGCCCTCGCGGTAGCCGGCGTACAGGTCGTGACGCCAGGTGCGGCCACCGTAATCGAAGGCAGGCAGCACATGGGTCGGTTCATGGTCGTTGACCAGTTTGCGGAACGAGGACAGCGCGTGGCGCAGCGCGATCTCGGCCTTTTCGGCGCTATCGGGTTCGGGGCTGGCTTCGTAGACGCGGCGCACAATATTGAGGCCGTCGATGGCAAGGAGTCTACCCATGTTCAACATCATCCGGGCTTGTGTAATTCGCCATTCTAACGCACCGCCGCCGCGCGGCGATATGAGTTACTTCAACAGCTCGTAAGGGCCGCCGCGCTCCAGCGCGCGCTGGAAGGCGGAACGGCTGTGGATGCGCTTGAGGAAATCGGCCAGCTTAGGGCGGCTCGCGTCCAGGCCGCCGCGCGCGGCGGCCGCCTCCAGCGGGAAACTCATCTGGATATCGGCCGCGCTGAACTCGGCGCCGGCGAACCACGGCGACTTGGCCAACTCGCCCTCCAGGTAATCCAGGTGCATCTCGATCTGCGGCTGGATGTAGCTGCCCTTGACCTTCTGCGCGATGGCGCGGGCGATCGGCTTGACGAAGAACGGCGCCGGGCTGGTCTCGACCCGGTCGAAGATCAGCTTCATCAGCAACGGCGCCATCGCCGAGCCCTCGGCGTAGTGCAGGAAATACGTCCAGCGGCGCCGGTCCGCCGTGCCGGCCGGCGGCACCAGCCGCCCGTTGCCGTAGGTCTCGATCAGATACTCGACGATCGCCCCCGACTCGGCCACCACGATCCCGCCGTCGCTGATCACCGGCGACTTGCCCAGCGGGTGGATGGCGCGCAGTTCCGGCGGGGCCAGCATGGTCTTGGGGTCGCGCTGGTAGCGCACGATCTCGTATTCCAGCCCCAGTTCTTCCAGCAGCCAGAGCACCCGCTGCGAACGCGAATTATTGAGATGATGGACAACGATCATTATGGTTCCCAAAAAAGAACGGCCGTGCGCCGCGACGCCGCTAGCTTAGCATTGTTCCCAGCCGCCGCGCTCCCTCCACGGATCGATGGATTCCGGCAAGAAACAGCAGTACACTCGGTGCCAGCCCGCCGCCATTGAGAGAGTCCATGAATTTCCTGTCACCGCGTTACCTCGTCTTCATCGCCGCCATCGTCACCCTGCTCGCCTCGCTGGCCTTGGGGGCGGCTTGGGAAATCACGGTGCTCGCCGCCGCGCTCACCATCGTCGGCATCACCGACCTGCTGCAGACCAAGCGCGCGCTGCGCCGCAACTACCCGATCCTGGCCCACTTCCGCTTCTTCTTCGAATCGATCCGCCCCGAGATCCGCCAGTACTTCCTCGAAGACGACACGGTGGCCGAACCGTTCTCGCGCAACCAGCGCAGCATCGTCTACCAGCGCGCCAAGCTCGACACCGACAAGCGCCCCTTCGGCACCCAGATGGACGTCTACGCCCCCGGCTACGAATGGATCAACCACTCGATCAAGCCGGCGCCGGAACAGCACCACGACTTCCGCGTCGAGATCGGCAACCACCCCGACTGCCCGCGCGCGCAACCGTATTCGGCCAGCGTGTTCAACATCTCGGCGATGAGCTTCGGCGCGCTGTCGGCCAACGCCATCCTCGCGCTCAACGGCGGCGCCAAGGCCGGCGGCTTCATGCACGACACCGGCGAAGGCAGCATCAGCCCCTACCACCGCCAGAACGGCGGCGACCTGGTGTGGGAGATCGGCTCCGGCTACTTCGGCTGCCGCAACGCCGACGGCACGTTCTCGGAAGCGAACTTCATCGCCAACGCCACCACGCCGCAAGTGAAGATGATCGAACTGAAGCTGTCGCAGGGTGCCAAGCCCGGCCACGGCGGCGTGCTGCCGGGCGCCAAGGTCACCATCGAGATCGCCACCACCCGCGGCGTCGCGCTCGGCGAGGACTGCATCTCGCCGTCGTCGCACTCGGCCTTCGGCACGCCGCTGGAAATGCTGGCCTTCATCGACCGCCTGCGCACCCTGTCCGGCGGCAAGCCGACCGGCTTCAAGCTGGCCATCGGCCACCCGTGGGAATTCTTCGGCATCGTCAAGGCCATGCTGGCGACCGGCATCGTGCCCGACTTCATCGTGGTCGACGGCGGCGAAGGCGGCACCGGCGCCGCGCCGGTCGAATTCACCGACCACGTCGGCACGCCGCTGCAGGAAGCGCTGCTGCTGGTGCACAACACCTTGGTCGGCGCCAACCTGCGCGACAAGATCAAGATCGGCGCCTCCGGCAAGATCATCACCGCATTCGACGTCGCCCGCACCATCGCGCTCGGCGCCGACTGGTGCAACTCGGCGCGCGGCTTCATGTTCGCGCTGGGCTGCATCCAGTCGCAGAGCTGCCATACCGACCGCTGCCCGACCGGCGTGGCGACCCAGGACCCGGCGCGCCAGCGCGCGCTGGTGGTGCCGGACAAGATCCGCCGCGTCGCCAACTTCCACGAGAACACGCTGAAAGCGCTGGCGCAGCTGATCGCCGCCGCCGGCGCCACCCACCCGTCGCAGCTCAAGCCGCGCCACCTGGTGCGGCGCATCTCCGACCACCAGGTCAAGCTGGCTTCTGCGCTGCTGCCCTACCTGGAACCGGGCGAACTGCTCGACCCGAGCCAGCTCGCCCGCCTGCCGCCGGTGTTCGGCCTGTACTGGCCGATGGCGCAGGCGGAATCGTTCAACCCACTTTGCTAAAGGAGTCGGCATGACCAGATACACACTCGCGATCCTGCTTGCCGGCGCGGCCCTCGCGCAAGCGCCCGCCCACGCCGACGACAAGAGCGACGCCGCGCTGTACGCAAAGGTGGACGCCATCTTTGCCGACTACGCGCTCGACCAGCACATCCCCGGACTGGTGGTCGGCATCGTCGCCGACGGCAAGCTGGCCTACGTGCGCGGCATGGGCGTGCAGGACCTGCAGTCGAAACGCCCGGTGACGCCGGACAGCCTGTTCCGCATCGCCTCGATGACCAAGGCCTTCACCGCGCTGACGGTGCTCAAGCTGCGCGACGACGGCCGGCTGCAACTGGACGCGCCGGCCGAGACCTACGTCCCGGAACTGAAGCACTGGACCTACCCGACCCAGGACTCGGCGCGCATCCGCGTGCGCGACCTGCTCAACCACACCGCCGGCCTGGTCACCGACGACCCGTGGGGCGACCGCCAGACCCCGCTGCCGGAAGCGGCGTTCACGCAGCTGCTGCGCGGCGGCGTCCCTTTCAGCAACGCGCCCGGCGTCACGATGGAATATTCCAACCTCGGCTACGCGCTGCTGGGCCGCGTCATCAGCAACGTCTCCGGCCACCCGTTCGCCGACACCATCACCGCAACGCTGATGCGGCCGCTCGGCATGACCTCCTCCGGCTTCGTCGCCGACGCCGCGCCGGCCGAACGCCGCGCACAGGGCTACCACTGGGCCGACAACGCCTGGACGCTGGAGCCGACCATGGCGCACGGCGCGTTCGGCGCCATGGGCGGCGTGCAGACCAGCGCCGTCGATTACGCCAAATGGGTGAGCTACCTGCTGTCCGCCTGGCCGCCGCGCGACGGCGCCGACGCCGGCCCGGTCAAGCGCGCCACCGTGCGCGAACTGGCGCAAGGCTCGAACTTCCCGCAGCTGCGCAAGCGCCTCGGCCACACCGGCGCCGACAGCTGCCGCCAGGCCTCGGCCTACGGCATGGGCATGATCGTCGCGGTCGACTGCGAACTGGGCCTGACGCTCAGCCACGGCGGCGGCTATCCCGGCTATGGCTCGCACGTGCTGCTGATGCCCGACATGGGCGTGGGAATATTCGCCTTCACCAACCGCAGCTACTCCGGCTCGTCGGCCGCCGTGTGGGATGCCGCCGTCACGCTCAGCAAAGGCGGCTACCTGAAACGCCGCGCCGTACCGGTCAGCGCCAGCGTCGCCTCGGCCTACCGCGCAGCAGGTGCGATTTATCAGCAGGGCGATGTCGGCGTCGCCGCCGACCAGTTGGCGATGAATTTTTTGCTGGACCGCGACGCGGCCGGATGGCGCCGCGATCTGGCGGGCCTGAAGGAGAAGGTCGGCGCTTGCGACACCTCGTCGCCGGTCAGCGCCAACGGCGCGCTGGCGGGGGACTTCGTCTGGCGCTGCGAGCACGGCCAGGTGACCGGCACGCTGCTGCTGACGCCGACGCTGCCGCCGCGCATCCAGACCTTGCAACTGCAGCAGAAGGCGCCGTAGGAATCAGCGCTGCACGTGCAGCTTGATAACGCGCTTGAGCGGCGCGGTGGTGGTGGTTTCGGCCGGCGTGGTCTCGCACGAGCCGCAGCTGGAGCAGCCATCGCCGCAGCCGGACGATTTCGTGTTAAACAGTTTAGCTGCTTTTTCCTGGTCGAAGCCGCGCTTGGTCAGGAAGTAGACGATCTGCCGCCGCCACGCCGCCGGCAGGTACTTGGTGCAGAAGTGCAGCACCGCCGCCGCCACGATCACCGCCACAATCACTTGTTGAACCATCTCAGCCTCCGAAAGCCAGCGCGATGCGGTACGTCAGGAACGACGCCGCATACGCCAGTGCAAACATATAAGCGGCCATCAGCAGCGGATAGCGCATGCTGTTGGTTTCGCGCCGCACCACCGACAAGGTCGACATGCACTGCGGCGCGAATACATACCAGGCCAGCAGCGACAAGGCCGTCGGCAGCGCCCACGACGAGGCGATGATCGGCGTCAGCGACTGCGCCAGCTCGTCGCCGCTCTGCGACAGCGCGTACACCGTGCCCAGCGCGCCGACCGCGACTTCGCGCGCGGCCAGGCCCGGCACCAGCGCGATGCAGATCTGCCAGTTGAAGCCGATCGGCGCGAACACATATTCCAGGCCGCGGCCCAGGATGCCGGCCAGGCTGTAATAAATAGGCGGATGCGTGGCGCCTTCCGGCGCGCCCGGGAAGCTGCTGAGGAACCACAGCAGAATCATCAGCGTCAAAATAATCGTACCCACGCGCGACAGGAAAATCTTGCAGCGTTCCCACAGGCCCAGCGCCAGATTCTGCAGGTGCGGCCAGTGGTAGGCCGGCAGCTCCAGCATCAGCGGCTGCTGATGCTTGGAGCCCAGCGTACGCTTGAAGAAGTAAGCCACCGCCATCGCCGACGCGATGCCGGCGAAGTACAGCGCGAACAGCACCAGGCCTTGCAAGCTCATGAAGCCCCACACCTCGCGCTCCGGAATGAAGGCGGCGATGATCAGCGCATACACCGGCAGCCGCGCCGAGCACGTCATCAGCGGCGCGATCATGATGGTCACCAGCCGGTCGCGCGGGTTCTGGATGGTGCGCGCCGCCATGATGCCCGGGATGGCGCAGGCAAAGCTCGACAGCAGCGGAATGAAGGCGCGGCCCGACAGGCCGACGCCGCCCATCAGCCGGTCCAGCAGGAACGCGGCGCGCGGCAGGTAGCCGCAATCCTCCAGCACTAATATGAAGAAGAACAGGATCAGAATCTGCGGCAGGAACACCAGCACGCTGCCGGCGCCGCCGAGGATGCCTTCCACCAGCAGGCTGCGCAGCATGCCGTCGGCCATCACGCCCTTGATCATGCCGCCGACCCCGTCGACGCCCTCCTTGATCAGGTCCATCGGCGCGTTGGCCCAGCTGAACACCGCCTGGAACACCAGGAACATCAGCACCGCCAGGATCACCGGACCGGCGAACGGATGCAGCACCACGTTGTCGATCTTCTCGGTCAGGTTGCCGGTGTCGTTGGCATCGCTGCTGACGGCGTCGAGGATGCGGCGCACTTCGCGCTGCGTCTCTTCGACGCTCACCTTGTCGATCGCCGACAGCGGATTGGGCGGCGTGACGTGCAGCGGCCACATCAGGTCAAGCGCGCGCAGCAGCGACTTCTCGCCGCCGGCCTGCACCGCCACGGTTTCCACCACCGGCATGCCCAGCTCCTGCGCCAGGCGGTCGGCGTCGATGTGCAGGCCGCGCTTCTTGGCCACATCGACCATGTTCAGCGCCAGCACCATCGGCAGGCCGAGGCGCTTGATCTCCAGCACCAGGCGCAGGTTCAGGCGCAGGTTGGTGGCGTTGACCACGCACACCACCACCTCCGGCGCCGGATCGCCGGCGCGCAGGCCAGCGACCACGTCGCGGGTGATTTCCTCGTCCGGCGTATGCGCCGACAAGCTATAGGCGCCCGGCAGGTCGAGCACGCGGAAGTGATGGCCGGCCGGCGAATGGAAGGAACCTTCCTTGCGCTCGATGGTCACGCCGGCGTAGTTCGCCACTTTCTGGCGCGCGCCGGTCAGGCGGTTGAACAGGGCGGTCTTGCCGCAATTCGGATTGCCCAGCAGGGCCACCATCGGCGTCTTCGCCTGCACGGGGATTTCCGGCAATGCTTTTTCTACTGCACCCATGTTTTATTCCGGTTGAATCGAGATCAGCGCGGCTTCGAAGCGGCGCAAGGCGAAAGTGGAGTTGCCGACTTTGATCGCCAGCGGCTCGCCGCCCGGCATGCCGCGCTTGAGCATGCGGATTTTTTCGCCGGGCACGAAACCCAGCTCCATCAGGCGGCGCGACAGATGGGCGCCGTCGTCGGCGCCGTCGCCCGGGGAGACGTGCGTCACAGTGGCGGAGGCGCCCACCTGCAGGGCGTCGAGGGTGATCAGGGGAACAGTCATAAGCTACATCCGGTCAGGACCGGCGAACTGCAAGATCGCGTTCTTGCCGGAAAGAAGATACTAGCATTATAAACGGGAATGCGAATGACTACTATTTGCGCTTGCATACCGCTCAGATTTGAGGCAGTATACGATTAATGATAATGATTCGCATTAAGTACATGGCAATCATGTCATTCGGACTTTTTTTTAGCCTAGCCAGAAGGTGTATCGATGATTGTTTGTGTTTGCAACAACATATCTGATCGTGAAATCCGTCAAGCCGTGGAATTGGGATTAACGTCAATGGAAGAATTGCGCCGCGACCTGGGCGTGGCGACCTGCTGCGGTCAATGCTTCTCCTGCGCCGAAGAAATCCTCAACGAACACCTGGCCGCCATCCAGGCCAGCGCCGAGATCAAAGAGACCGTGCTCAAGCGCCCAGTCTTCACCAACTAAGATGAACACCATGACCTACGGCCGGACGGCGTCACCGTTCGGCGAGAATAGCGGCATCGGCCGCAAGTTCGCACCAATCGCCGCCATCGCCCTGGGTCATGTTGTCGTGTTTTACCTGATCAGCTCCGGCATGCTGCGCGACGTGACGCACAAGATCCTGCCGCAAGTGGTCAACATCACTTTCGTCGCCTCGCCGGAACCGCTGAAGCAGCCGCCTCCGCCGCCGAAGACCGTGCCGGTGGTGCAGAAAACCCCGACCGTCGTGCCGCCGCTGCCGCAGCTGAACATCATCCAGACCGAGCCGACCATCACGCTGCCGCCGCCGCAACCGCGTGCCGCCGAAGCCGCGCCGTCGACCGCCGCGCCATCGCCGGCCGCCCCACCCGCACCGCCGGCGCCTTCGATGCCAAAAACCGTTTCCGACGTCGAATACATCCGCGCCCCGCAACCGGTCTACCCGAGCATGTCCCGCCGTATGGGCGAAAGCGGCACCGTCACGCTGCGCGTCTTGATCGGTGAAAAGGGATTGGCCGAACAGGTGGTGATCCAGCAGTCGTCCGGCTCCGCCAAGCTCGACGAAGCCGGCCGCCAGGCCGCGTTGCGCGCCCTGTACAAACCGCACATGGAAGACGGCAAGCACGTCCCGGTGTACGTGCTGGTGCCGATCAACTTCCAGCTGGGCTAAGGGCTCAGCTTAACTACAGATCCAGACGTCCCTCGATGGAATCGTCCATCGTCTTGCCGATCACGGCGCCGATCAGCATCTTGACGCTGGCCACGGCCTTGCCGTGCTTGGTGTCCCAATAGTAGCCGTAGGTCGGCGCGAACTTGATCAGCGTGATGCGCGGATCGTCTTCGCCGCCGGTGAACCAGGTCTTCATCGTAAAGCTCCACAGCTCCTTGATCTTGTGCGGATCGCGCGACACCGTGGCCACGCCCTCCAGATGCAGGAACTCGGAATGCGCCGAGCCCTGGAAGTACAGGGTCGCCGACGGATCGGCCGCCAGTTCCTGGTTCTTCAGGCTGTCGCTGGCGCTGATGAACCAGATATTGCCGAGATCGTCGACCTGCAGCGCCGTCATCGGGCGCGCGTCGCCGGGGCCGCCGGCCGCATCGTTGGTGCAGAAGAAGCAGCCGGAGGTGCTGTCGACGAAATCCTTGATCTTCTTGACGGCGTCCTCGCCGATCAAGTCCTGGTGGTTGGTTTCTGTTTGTTGGGCGTTGATCGAGTCCATGTCATGCTCCTGTTGAGTGAAACACCATCCTAGCGCCGACCGCGCCGGCGTTCGGTGGGCTGCCTCACACAGGCGCTTGCGAACGCTAATTGTTTTCATTTGCGCCACCCGTCTCAGTCCGGGCTTATTGGTACGCTTTCCCGGTATTCGCTACACGTTGACGGCGGGTTCGTGGCAAAATGCGGCTATTCCCGCAACCATTCAAGAAAGGCCTCCCCATGAAGGGCGACCAAGAAGTCATCCGTCTGCTGAACGCTCAGCTGACCAACGAACTCACCGCGATCAATCAGTACTTCCTGCACGCGAAGATGTACAAGCACTGGGGCCTGGAAAAGATCGGCAAGAAAGAATACGAAGAATCGATCGGCGAAATGAAGCACGCCGACAAACTGATCGACCGCATCCTGATGCTCGACGGCCTGCCTAACCTGCAAGCCATGCACAAGGTCATGGTCGGCGAGAACACCGAAGAAATGCTCGGCTGCGACCTGAAGCTGGAAAAAGGCGCGCAGATCACGGTCAAGGAAGGCATCGCCGCCGCCGAGAAAGCCGCCGACTACGTCTCGCGCGACCTGCTGCTGATGATTTTGGAAGACACCGAAGAACACATCGACTGGCTGGAAACGCAGCTGGACCTGATCGGCAAGGTCGGCATCCAGAACTACCTGCAAAGCCAGATGAGCGAAGAGTAAGAAAGCAAAAACGCCCAGACGGGCGTTTTTTTTATCGAGGCGCCGTATCCTTGAACGACGGCCGCTCAGACAACTTATCGTACAGCTTGGCCAGGTTGGCGTGTTCGTCGCGCCAGGTGATCTCCGGGAAGCGGAACGACAGCCAGCCCAGCGCGCAGCCCACCGCCACGTCGGCCAGCGAATAGTGAATGCCGGCGCAATAAGCCTGCTCGCCCAAACGCTCCGACAGCGACGCCAGGCTCATCTCCACCTTGCGCATCTGCCGCGCCATCCACTCGTCGCTCTGCTTGTCCGCCGGACGCATGGTGCGCTCCAGCCGCACGGCGACGGCGGCGTCGATCATGCCGTCGGCCAGCGCTTCCCAGCACTTGATGTCGGCGCGGTCGCGGCCGTTCGGCGGCAGCAGCTTGCACACCGGCGTCAGCGTATCGAGGTACTCGACGATGACGCGCGAATCGATCATCACGGTGCCGTCCTCCATGACCAGCGCCGGCACCTTGCCCAGCGGGTTGAAGCGGTCGATGCCGGTATCGGCGGCCCACACGTTTTCCAGTTCAAGCTGGTAGTCGAGCTTTTTTTCCGCCAGCACGACGCGGACTTTACGGACATAAGGACTGGCGAGGGAACCGATGAGTTTCATAGACGCTTAGAGAGGATGAATGGGCCACAGTATAACATCGGCGGGTGGCGGTCCCGCCAATGGTAAAATCCACCTTTGCGCAATTTTAACCCTGCCCTCCTCCCATCATGACCACTACTCCATACTCCACGCTGTCGGCGCTGTCGCCGCTGGACGGCCGCTACGCCGGCAAGACCGACCTGCTGCGTCCCATCCTGTCCGAATCGGGCTTCATGCACCACCGCGTCAAAGTGGAAATCTCCTGGCTGCAGGCGCTGTCGCTGGCCGGCTTCGCCGAAATCAAGCCGTTCTCGGCCGCGGGCTCGGCCCTGCTGGACAAGATCGCCAGCGACTTCACCGAGCAGGACGCCGCCCGCATCAAGGAAATCGAAGCCGTCACCAACCACGACGTCAAGGCCGTGGAGTACTGGCTCAAGGAGCAGGTCAAGGACGTGCCGGAACTGGTGGCCGCGTCGGAGTTCATCCACTTCGCCTGCACCTCGGAAGACATCAACAACACCTCGCACGGCATGATGCTCAAGGCCGCGCGCGACAGCGTCATGCTGCCGTCGCTGCGCAACGTCATCGCCAGGCTGACCGAGATCGCCCACGCCAACGCCGAGCTGCCGATGCTTTCGCGCACCCACGGCCAGACCGCCAGCCCGACCACCCTGGGCAAGGAAATGGCCAACGTCGTCGCCCGCCTGCAGCGCGCCATCAAGCGCATCGAGCAGGTCGAGATCCTCGGCAAGATGAACGGCGCGGTCGGCAACTACAACGCCCACCTGTCGGCCTACCCGGCGTTCGACTGGCCGGCGTTCTCGAAAGACGTGATCGAAAACCGCCTCGGCCTGGTGTTCAACCCGTACACCATCCAGATCGAACCGCACGACTACATGGCCGAGCTGTTCGACGCCTTTGCCCGCGCCAACACCATCCTGCTGGACCTGAACCGCGACATCTGGAGCTACGTCTCGCTGGGCTACTTCAAGCAAAAGCTCAAGGCCGGCGAAATCGGTTCGTCGACCATGCCGCACAAGGTCAACCCGATCGACTTCGAAAACTCCGAAGGCAACCTGGGCCTGGCCAACGCCGTGCTCAAGCACTTGTCCGAGAAGCTGCCGGTGTCGCGCCTGCAGCGCGACCTGACCGATTCGACCGTGCTGCGCAACATCGGCGTCGGCTTCGGCTACACGCTGCTGGCCTACGACAGCTGCCTGCGCGGCCTGAACAAGCTGGAAGTCAATCCGGCGCGCCTGGCGGCCGACCTGGACGCCAACTGGGAAGTGCTGGCCGAGCCGGTGCAGACCGTGATGCGCCGCTACGGCATCGAGAATCCGTACGAGCAGCTCAAGGAGCTGACGCGCGGCAAAGGCATCTCCAAGGACGCGCTGCGCGAGTTCATCACCGGCCTGAGCATCCCGCAGGAAGCCAAGGACCTGCTGCTCGACATGACGCCGGCTAACTACATCGGGGTCGCGACGGCTCTGGCAAAAGCCATCTGATGTAGAAAAGCAAACTCGCTTACACTAGCCCCCGGCGACCTCCGTCCCGGGGGTTTTTTATTGCCCGGCAAGCACACATCGCATTTCTTTGGTATATTAGTCCTAACACGTACTATTTCTGGAGCTCTCCATGCAACGCTATACCAAAACCGCGATGTTGCTGCATTGGCTGACCGCCGTGCTGATCATCGCCGCCTTCTTTCTCGGCCTGACCATGGTCGACATCCACGGCTTCTCGCCGACCAAGCTCAAGTACTACTCCTGGCACAAATGGCTGGGCGTGACGGTGCTGGCCACGGCGGCGATCCGCCTGCTGTGGCGCAAGGCCAATGTCCCGCCGCCGCCGCTGGCGTCGATCGCGCCCTGGCAGCACAAGGTCGCCGAGGGCATGCACTACCTGCTGTACTTCCTGATCTTCGCGGTGCCGATTTCCGGCTACCTGTACACCTACGCCGCCGGCGTGCCGGTGGTGTACCTGGGCCTGTGGCTGATGCCGGCGCCGTTCGCGCCGGACGCCGCGCTTAAGCCCATCTTACAAAACGTCCATTATGTTTTGACCATGACGATGGCGGCCGCGGTGGTCGCCCACGCGCTGGCCGCACTCAAGCATCACTTTATCGACCGCGACGTCACGCTCAAACGCATGCTGCCGCTGTAAAAAAACCCACTCACCGGAGCCAGACCATGAACACCATGAAAAAAATCGCCCTCGTCTCGATGCTGGGCATCGCCTTCGCCGCCAGCGCCGCCGCGCTCAAGACCGACCCGGCCAAGAGCACCGTGACCGCCACCTTCAAGCAGATGAACGTGCCGGTCGACGCCAAGTTCAAGAAATTCACCGCCGCCATCGACTACGACGCCGCCAAGCCGGACGCCGCCAAAGCCACGGTCGAAGTGGAAACCGCCAGCATGGACCTGGGCGATCCGGAATACAGCAAGGAAGTGACCAAGAAGGAATGGTTCAACGCCGCGCAATTCCCGAAAGCGACCTTCGTCTCGTCGTCGATCAAGCCGGCCGGCGCCGGCAAGCTGGCCGTGACCGGCAAGCTGACCATCAAGGGCAAGACCACCGACGTCAGCTTCCCGCTGACCGTCAAGGCCGACGGCAAGAACCAGGTGTTCGACGGCGCGGTGCCGATCAAGCGCCTGGCCTACAACATCGGCGAAGGCGAATGGAAAGACACCGGCATGGTCGCCGACGAAGTCACCATCAAGTTCCACGTCGTCGCGGCGCAATAACTGAAACCCACCACGGAGACCACCGCATGAAATTGCAGATCCTGCTCGCCACGCTGTTGGCGGCCTCGGCCACGTCGGCCATCGCCGCCAGCTACAACATCGACCCGACGCACACCTACCCGAGCTTCGAGGCCGACCACATGGGCCTGTCGGTATGGCGCGGCAAGTTCGACAAGACCAGCGGCACCGTGACGATGGACCGCGCGGCCAGGACCGGCGCGCTGGACGTGACCATCGACGCCGGCTCGATCGACTTCGGCTTCGACAAGATGAACACCCACGCCAAGGGGGCGGACATGTTCAACGTCGAGAAATTCCCGACCGTGACCTACAAGAGCAAGTCGTTCAAGTTCGACGGCGACAAGCTGGTCGGCGTCGAAGGCGAGCTGACGCTGCTGGGCGTGACCAGGCCGGTGGCGCTGAAGGTGGACAAGTTCAACTGCATCATGCACCCGCGCTACAAGCGTGAAGTCTGCGGCGCCAACGCCACGGCCGAATTCAAGCGCACCGACTTCGGCCTGAACTACGGCACCCCGGCCTTCGCGCCGGAAGTCAAGCTGGCGATCCAGATCGAAGCGATCAAAGCCGACTAAGCCGCCGCACCGCCCGCCCCCCCCCCAGCCGGTGTCAGTGCCGACATTTGGACACGAGCTCGTGTCCGAATGTCGGCACTGACACCGGTTTTTTTATTGCTATACTGTGGCCGCTGTTTTCTTCCCCCTACGAGAGAGCCCATAAAAATGCATAAGTCCCTGATCGCGCTCGCCATCCTGAGCTCCGCCGCCCACGCCGATGAAGGCATGTGGATGCCGCAACAGCTGCCACAAGTAGCCAAGCAATTGAAAGCCGCCGGCCTCAAGCTGGATCCCGCCTCGCTGACCAAGCTGACCGAGTTCCCGATGGGCGCCATCGTCAGCCTGGGCGGCTGCTCGGCTTCCTTCGTCTCGCCGCTGGGCCTGGTCGCCACCAACCACCACTGCGTCTACGGCAGCGTCGCCCATAATTCGACGCCGGAACGCAATCTGCTGGCCAACGGCTTCCTGGCCCACAACCTGGGCGAAGAACTGCCGGCCGCGCCGGGCAGCCGCATCTTCGTGACCAGGGCCGTGACCAACGTCAGCACCCGGGTCGTCACCGCCGACGTGGCCAAGCTCAAGGGCAAGCAGCGCAGCGACGCGATCGAGAAAAACCTCAAGGCCATCCAGGCCGAGTGCGAAAAAGACGCCGGCCACCGCTGCACCGTGTCCTCCTACTACGGCGGCCTGGAGTACTACCTGATCAAGCAGCTGGAAATCCGCGACGTGCGCCTGGTGCACGCGCCGCCCGAAGGCGTGGGCAAGTTCGGCGGCGACACCGACAACTGGATGTGGCCGCGCCACACTGGCGACTACGGCTTCTACCGCGCCTACGTCAGCAAGGACGGCAAGGCCGCCGACTACAGCAAGGACAACGTCCCCTACGTGCCGCAGCACTTCCTGAAGCTGGCCAAGGAAGGCGTCAAGGAAGGCGACTTCATCATGGCGCTCGGCTACCCCGGCCGCACCAACCGCCACCGCCTGCCGTCGGAAGTGGCGTTCACCTTCGACTGGAACTATCCGGCCTTCGTGAAGGCGTCCGGCGAGAGCCTGGCGATCATCGCCGACACCACCAAGGACAACAAGGACACCGCGCTGAAGTATGCCTCGCAGGTGGCCGGCATCAACAACTACTACAAGAACCGCCAGGGCATGCTGGACTCCTACGCCGGCAGCGACATGCTGGCCCGCAAGACCGCCGAGCATGAGGCGCTGAAGACCTGGATCAACGCCAACCCGGCGCGCAAGGCCGAGTACGCCGCCGACATCGAGGCGGTGGAAAAACTGATCGCCGAGCGCGACGCCGACGTCAAGCGCGACTTCAACCTGGAACGCGCCAAGCCGCGCCTGCTCAACACGGCGCGCATGCTGTACCGCCTGGCCAATGAAAACACCAAGCCGGACGCCGAGCGCAAGTCCGGCTACCAGCTGCGCGACGTGCCGCGCATCAAGTCCAGCGTGGCCGCGCTGGTGCGCAACTACGACGAGAAAGTCGACAAGGCGCTGGTGCTGAACTTCCTGGCCAAGTACGCGGCGCAGCCGGCGGCGTCGCGCAACGCCGCCTTCGACGCCGTCCTCGGCATCAAGGACGGCATGGGCAAGGCCGAGCTGCAAGCGGCGCTGGACACGCTGTACGCCGGCAGCAAGCTGGGCGACGCCGCCGAGCGCAACAGCTGGATCGAGCGCAAGCCGGACGACTTCAAGGCCAGCAACGACAGCTTCATCAAGGCCGCCGTGGCGCTGTACGGCCCGGACCTGAAGTCGGAAGCCGAAGAGGAAGAACTGGGCGGCAAGCTGCAGCAAGCCTACGCCAGCTACATGAAGGCCAAGATCGCCTACATGCACAGCAAGGGCCAGGCCGTCTACCCGGACGCCAACAGCACGCTGCGCGTGACCTTCGGCCAGATCGCCGGCCGCGACAAGGGCGCCGACGGCACCAGCTGGAAGGCCTTCACCACCGTCGAAGGCGTGGCCGCCAAGGCCACCGGCCAGGGCGAGTTCAACGCCCCGGCCGCGCAGCTGAAGGCGATCAAGGACAAGGACTTCGGCAAGTACCTCGATCCGAAGCTCAAATCGGTGCCGGTCGCCTACCTGGCCACGCTCGACATCACCGGCGGCAACTCCGGCTCGGCCGCGCTGAACGCCAAGGGCGAATGGATCGGCCTGGCCTTCGACGGCACGCTGGACTCCATCATCTCCGACTGGGACTTCAACCAGGCGATGACCCGCGACATCCAGGTCGACCTGCGCTACATCCTGTGGAACATGAAGCACGTCGACCACGCCGATAACCTGCTCAAGGAAATGAACGCCGACTAAGCGCGCGCTGCCCCGCCAAAAGCCATGCCCCGCCAACGCGGCATGGCTTTTTCACATGAATCGGGTACATTAACGTTTCATTTCAACCGCACCACAAGGAGAAGTCATGCCCGCCAAGAAAATCGCCATTGTGATCGGCAGCCTGCGCAAGGATTCGATCAACCGCAAATTCGCCCATGAACTGATGGCGCTGGCGCCGCCGTCGCTGACGTTCGAGATCGTCGAGATCGGCGAGCTGGCCATGTACAACGAAGATCTGGAAGGCAACGGCGTCACGGCGCCGCAGGCGTGGACCCACTTCCGCCAGCGCATCAAGGAAGCCGACGGCGTGCTGTTCTTCACCCCGGAATACAACCGCTCGGTGCCGGCCGCGCTGAAGAACGCCATCGACGTCGGCTCGCGCCCTTACGGCAGCAGCGCCTGGAGCGGCAAGCCGGCCGCCATCGTCAGCGTCTCGCCGGGCGCGGTCGGCGGCTTCGGCGCCAACCACCACCTGCGCCAGTCGATGGTGTTCCTCGACATGCCGCTGCTGCAGCAGCCGGAAGCCTACATCGGCGGCGCCGCCAACCTGCTCGGCCCGGACGGCAAGCTCAACAACGACGGCACCAAGCAGTTCCTGAAGAAATTCGCCGACACCTACGCCGCCTGGGTGGACACCAACGCCAGGCAGTAATCAGCGTTTGACGGACGTGAACGCATAGCCGGCGGCGGTCAGCGCCGCCGGTTCGCCGACCGGGTGCGCGGCGCGATGCAGCACCAGCAACTGCGGTGCGCCGCGCGCCGGCAGCAAGGCCAGGTCCGCGCCCGGCAGCCGCTGCGGCAACGCCGCCAGCGCCTCGCCGTCCAGCGCCTCGCAGCTGACATAGACCCGATACGAGGTCTTGCGGTCGCCCAGCTCCAGCATGAAGCCCGCCACCGCCACCGTTCCCGGCGGCCCCGGCAAGGCCGTCAATTGCAGCCGCGTGCCGCGCCGCGCATCGCGTTTATTGAGGTCGAAGGTGGACCACGCCGCCATGGCGTGCAACTGCTGCCGGATCGGCGATGGCGCGACAGTGGTCTCGCCATGCTGTCCGGCGACGATCACCGGCATGGTGTTGCGCAGCGCCTTCAGCGGCGCCAGCCCGCGGTAGCGCCCCGGCATCAGCAGCAACAGGTCGGCCACGGGCCAATCGGCCACCGCCTCCTTGCTGTAGGCCTCGGCGTCGGCGGCCACCGCCAACACCGCCAGCCCCTGGAAGCGGATCAGCGCCAGCCCATCGCCGACCAGCTCCACCCGTCCCTGTCCCGGGACCGGGACCTCCGTGCTCGCGGCGCGCGCCGGCTCCACCCGGCGCGGTCCGATCTGCGCCACCACCAGCTGCGCGCCCAGCCCCATCGCCAGCACCATGACTGCCGCCCCCCACCCGAACCTGTTGCGCATCGCATGCTCCCGCCACCGTTGACGCTCTAGTAAAGCATCGCTGCGCCGGCTTTTCCTTGAAGCAACGCAACCAGCGCAGACGCCCACTCTGCCGGCGCTCAAAAATCGGGCACGAATGATACAATTCGGCCCTCAAGCGCGTTCTTATCCAGAGCGCCACCCCATCCCTAATCGCCGCTGAGATCCAGACCGCCATGCACCCAGAAATGCCGACGCCTTATGAAAAAGGCAATCAGAACCAGACCACGCTGTGGACCGAATGCATCGCCTTCTACCAGGCGCTGGCGCAACGCTTCCCGCAGGTGCTGCGTTTTGAACAGATCGGCGTCTCCGACGGCGGCATCCCGGTGCACGCCGGCGTGGTCAGCCCGGACGGCGTGTTCGACCGCGCCCAGATCAAAGCCGAAGGCCGCACCGTGTTCTTCAACAACAACGGCATCCACCCCGGCGAGCCGGAAGGCGTCGACGCCTGCATGGCCATCGTGCGCGACCTGTGCTTCGAGCCGGCCCGCCTGGCCGCGCTGGGCGACACGGTGCTGCTGTTCGTCCCGCTGTACAACGTCGACGGCGCGCTCAACCGCGCCAACACCTCGCGCGTCAACCAGGACGGCCCGGAGCAGTTCGGCTTCCGCGGCAACAGCCGCCACCTCGACCTGAACCGCGACTTCATTAAATGTGACACCCTGAACGCGCAAATGTTCAACCAGCTGGTGACCAGCTGGGATCCGGACGTGATGGTCGACACCCACACCTCCAACGGCGCCGACTACCCGTACACGATGACCTTGATCCACACCCAGGCGGACAAGCTGGGCTACGGCCTCGGCCCCTTCCTGCGCGAGACCATGCTGCCGCACATTTATGCGCAGATGGAAGCCAAAGGCTGGCCGACCTGCCCCTACGTCAACCCGGTCAAGGACACGCCGGACGACGGCATCGCCGAGTTCCTCGAAGTGCCGCGCTTCTCGACCGGCTTCGCGGCGCTGCACCACGTCATCGGCTTCATGCCGGAGACGCACATGCTCAAGCCCTTCAAGGACCGCTACGACTCGATGCGCGCGCTGCTCGACGTGACGATGGCCTTCACCGTCGCGCACGGCGAGCAAATTAAAAAGCTGCGCGCCGACGCCAAAGAGCAAGCCGCCAGCGCCAGCGAATGGACCGTGAGCTGGAAGATGGACGAAGCAAATCCGTCGACCTTCCGCTTCAAGGGCTACGCCGCCAAGCGCAGCGCCAGCCTGCTGGGTAACTACCAGCGCCTGTCCTACGATCGTTCGCAGCCGTGGGAAAAGGACATCGCCTACTACAACAGCTTCGTGCCGTCGGCCACCGTGCCCGCGCCGAAAGGCTACATCGTGCCGCAAGCCTGGCGCGAAGCGATCGAGCGCCTGCAATGGAACGGCGTCGAAATGGCCCGCTTCGACGAAGCCTCGACCGTCGAAGTCCAGTACTACCACATCGCCTCCGTCACCTCGCGCGCCAACGCCTATGAAGGCCATATGTACCACGACGTGGTGGAGCTGGAAGCGCGCAAGGGCAGCGTCACCGTGCAGCCGGGCGACTGGTTCATCCCGCTCAAGCAGGCCAACGCCCGCTATGCCGTCGAGACGCTGGAACCGCAGGGCCACGACTCCTTCTTCCGCTGGGGCTTCTTCAACAGCGTGCTGGAAAAGAAGGAAGCCTACTCCGACTACGTGTTCGAAGACCTGGCGATGGAGATGCTGGAAACCGAGCCTGAACTGAAGGCCAAGTTCGACGCATGGAAGGCCGCCAATCCGGCGCTGCTGTCGGACCAGGACAAGGTGCTGGGCTTCATCTTCGAGAACGGCAAGCGCCACGCCGAGCCGGAATGGCGCCGCTACCCAGTGCTGTCGGTTTTCTAAGCCATGCACTACGCACTCAACCTGCGGACCTTCTTTTACAGTCATTACTTCTATCTGGGCCTGCGCTTCGCGGCGGGCCTGGTCGGCGTCACGCTGATCACGCTGCAGTTCTCCGACATGGCCACCGCCATGACGGTGTGCATCGGCGCGCTCTGCACCGCGCTGATGGACATGCCGAGCCCGCTGCGCCACAAGTTCAACGAGATGAGCGCGTCGGTGCTGCTGTGCAGCGCCGTCACCTTGCTCATCAGCCTGTGCGCGCCGCTGCCATGGCTGCTGATGACGATGCTGGTGGTGGTCAGCTTCCTCGCCTGCATGATGGTCGTCTACGGCAAGAAGTCGATGCCGCTGCAACTGGCCACGCTGTTCATCATGACGATGTCGATGGAGCACTCGATGTCGGTGCGCGAATCGTTCATCCACACCGGCCTGTTCACGCTGGGCGCGGTGGCCTACCTGGCGTACGCGATGGGCATCTCGTGGATCCTGCGCCACCGCATCAAGCAGCAGGTGCTGGCCGAGGCGCTGTTCGAGCTGGCCGCCTACATCGACATCAAGGCCGACTTCTACGACACCCGTTACAACCTGAACGAGCAGTTCAACAAGCTGGTACGCCATCAAAGCCTGCTGGCCGACCGTCAGCAGGCGTCGCGCGACCTGATCCTGCGCGCGCACCAGAACAGCAAGGACGCGATCGTGGTGCAGGTCCACGTCTGCATGCTGGACCTGTATGAGCTGATCCTCTCGACCCACACCGACTACGAACAGCTGCGCATGCACCTGGCCGATTCGCCGATCCTGAAAACGCTGCACGACCTGGCTTACAAGGCCGCGCGCGATATCGAATCGGTGGCCTACGACGTCACCCGCAAGAAGGCCTCCTACGCCGAGATCAGCTACGCGCCGGAGCTGGACGCCATCGAGGCGGAACTGGCCGCGCTGCAGCAGCGCATAGCCGAAGGCAAGCCGCAGCAGGAAGCGCTGGCCGTGCTGCGCGCGCAGCGCAACAAGATCCGCGCCATCATCAAGATGATCGGCGAACTGCACCAGGCCAGCCAGAAGGCCTACGACACCACGCCGTTCTGGGTCGACGCCGACATGGGCCCGTTCCTGTCGCAGCAGAAGTACGAGCTGCGCATGATCCTGTCGCACCTGCGCCTGGATTCGCCGATCTTCCGCTTCTCGCTGCGGGTGGCGATGGCGATATCGGCCGGCCTGGCGGTCGGCGAATGGCTGCCGTATGCGGCGCACAGCTACTGGATCGTGCTCACCATCGTCATCATCCTCAAGCCCAGCTTCAGCATGACCAAGCAGCGGCGGCGCGACCGCATCGTCGGCACCGTCATCGGCTGCATCATCACGGCGCTGATCATCAAGTTCCTCAACTATCCGGCGCTGATCCTCGGCGCGCTGATTCTGTCGACGGTGGCCATGCCGACCTTCGTCTACCTGCGCTACCGCTACGCCGCGATCGCGGTCAGCGTGATGATCCTGCTGCAGATGTACCTGATCGCGCCCGGCAACGACAACCTGATCATGGAACGCCTGGTCGACACCATCGTCGGCGCGGCGGTGGCGACGGCGTTCAGCTTCGTGCTGGCCAACTGGGAATATCAATCCCTGCCGCGCCTGATCCGCGAAGTGCTGGACGTGAACCTGCGCTACATGCAGGCAAGCTTCGACCTGCTGCAGGGCAAAGGCAAGGACGATTTCGCCTACCGCATCGAGCGCAAGCGCCTGATGGACAGCCTGGCCGCGCTCAGCTCCGCGCTGGTGCGCATGCTCGACGAGCCGGCGCGCAAGCAGCGCGCGGTGGAGGACATCAACCTGTTCATCGTGCAGAACTACCTGCTGGTGGCGCACGTGGCGGCGCTGCGCGCCATCCTGCGCCGCCACGCGAAGGAACTGCCGGCCGGCCCGGTCAACGCCATGCTGGGCGAAAGCCACGAGCAGGTGGTCGGCGTGCTGACGCAGGCGCTGGCGCCGCAGGCCGCGCAGGCGCGCCAGCCCGGCGCCGACATGCAGGCGCCGGCGGCCGATACGGCGAGCGTGCCGTGGTCCGGCTGGCCCCTGGTCCAGCGCCGCATCCGCCTGCTGCAGGCGGACGCCGTCAAGATCATCGTCCACAGCGAAGCCATCGTCCGCGAGGTCGCATAGCCTGATACCATGGCCGGATGAGCGCACAAACACCCTCCTCCGGCTTCACCACCCGCGACCTGATCTCCGCCCTGTTCGTGGTCCTGATCTGGGGCACCAACTTCGTCGCGATGAAGGTCGGCCTGCGCAACCTGACGCCTTTCCAGATGGGCGCCGCGCGCTACGTCTTCGCCGTGCTGCCGCTGATTATCTTCATCCGTCCTCCCAAGCTGCCGGTCAAATGGATCGTCGCCTACGGCTTGTGCCAGGGCGTCGGCCAGTTCGGCTTATTGTTCCTGTCGCTGAAGGTCGGCATGTCCGCCTCGCTGGCGTCGGTGATCCTGCAGACGCAGGTCTTCTTCACCGCCTTCTTCGGCTTCGCGCTGCTGCACGAACGCGCCAGCCGCGCGCTGCAGGCGGGCCTGCTGTTGGCCGCCGTGGGCCTGGTCTGCTTCGGCATGAACTACGTCGAGCCGGGCCACGCCGGCGGCACCACGGCGGCCGGCTTCGCGCTGTGCCTCGCCGGCGCCGCCATGTGGGCCGCGTCGAACATCGTGGTGCGCCGCGCGCAGCAGGCCACGCCGCAGTTCGACGTGATCAGCTTCATGGTCTGGTGCAGCCTGGTGCCGATCGTTCCGTTCGTGCTGCTGTCGCTGGCCTTCGACGATCCGTCCACGCGCTGGCAATGGACCGCCGCGCCGTTCACCACCTGGATCGCGGTCGCCTACCTGGGCTGGATGGCCACCATCCTCGGCTACGCCATGTGGACACGGCTGCTCAAGCGCCACCCGGTCAACCGTGTCGCGCCGTTCAGCCTGGGCGTGCCGGTGGTCGGCATCAGCACCGGCATGCTGGTCCTGGGCGACACCATCACCAACTGGCAGTGGGCCGGCATCGCGCTGATCGTGCTGTCGCTGGTGTGCACCATGTTCGGCGGCCGCTGGCTGGACCGCCGTCCCTGATCAGGCGAAGCAGACGCGGTTGCGGCCCGTCTCCTTGGCGCGGTACAGCAGCGCATCGGCGTTGCGCAGCATGGCCTCCGCCGTGCCGGCGGCGACATCCGCGTACACGCCCATGCTCATCGTCACCTTCAGATCCGGATGCACCTGATGCCACGGGAAGCCCTCGATCATCGCGCGCAGCTTGTCGCACAGCGCGGCCGCCTGCGGCAGGTCCGTCTCCGGCAGCGCGATGACGAACTCCTCGCCGCCGTAGCGCGCCACCAGGTCGCTCAGGCGCATATGGCTGCGCAGGATTTCGCCGACCTGGCGCAGCACCGCGTCGCCGGTGGCGTGCGAGAACTGGTCGTTGATGCGCTTGAAGAAATCGATATCGCCGATCACCAGGCTGAGAGGCCGCTGATGCCGCACCGCGTGGCTGAACAAGGTGCTGGCCTGCTCGTCGAAGTGGCGGCGGTTGTGCAGCTTGGTCAGCGCGTCGCGCACGCTCAACTCGCGCATCTGCTCCGACTGCGTAAGGATGGTCTGGTGCGACGCGTTCAATTCCTCGTGCGTGCGCGCCAGCTTCTCGCTCATGTCGTTGAAGGCTGCCGCCAGCACCGCCACCTCGTCCTTGCCGACCACCGGCACCCGCTGCAGCAGGGAACCGCCGTGCATGGCCCGCACCGCGCCGGTCAGGCGGCGCAGCGTGCGGCTCAAGCCCCGGCTTAACAAAACGCCCAGCAGCAGCGCCACGGCCACCGCGCCGGCGGCGCCGGCCAGCAGCGCATCGCGCATCGCGTCCAGGTATAGCCGTTCCTCCCTGCTCGCGGTCAGCACGCCTTCGGGCGAGACGTAGGCCACAACGCGGCCATCCACCGTCACCGGGCGCGCCAGCCGGCGCGCCGTCTCGGGCAGCAGTTCGTCGTGACGATAGACCCCGGCGCCCAGCAGCACGCGGAAGTCCTGATCGGCCAGGATGAAGCGGTAGTGCGGCTCGCCGCCCGCGTCCGGCGGCGGCGGACGGTGCTCCCCGTCCGGAGGCGGCCGCTGGCCGTCCTCGCGGCGAGGCGGCGGCGGCAAGAGCCGCTCGTCGCGATTGCGGGCGCTCATGTAGCGGTCGAACGGCTCGGCGTCCTGCCCCGCGCGCCAGCTGCCGTACTTTTGCAGGTAGTCGGTGACGGCGCTGTGGAAGTGCTGGGCCGCCGACTCGCGCCGGATCGAATCGACCTTGCGGGTCATGCCGGCATAGGCCAGTCCGCCGACCATTGCCACGGCCACCAACGCAGTCAGCAGCAAGGCCAGCATGAATTTTGTGCGCAGGGACATCCAAGCTCCGTCAGATTATTGCTAATTGGACAGCAATCATAACCGAATGCAGCTACCGGGCAAAAAAAATTCGTTGCCTTTCAGAACCAGTGCGCCATAGGGAAAACACGCAGTTATATAGAAAACTTATGGCGAGTATCATAAATCTAAAGTTTGTTTATTACTGAAATGCGCGCATACTGCAACGCAACAAACGAACATTTATGGAGCTTCAGATGAGCGCAACGAACAACATGTCGTACAACGACTTCGCAACCCCTAGCTATGCAAGCAACGTCGCCGCCGCTGTACGTCAGCTGGTCGCCGCGGTATTCGCTGTCAAGCCAAGCGCGGCCACCGCCGCCGAGCCGGTCGCATCGCAGCGCAACAAAGACGAAACCATCTGGTGGCTCAATAGCCTGGCCAACGACTGCGAGCGTCACTCGCCGAGCCTGTCCGCCGAACTGCGCTTCTTCGCATCCCGCGGTTAATCGAATTTCACTTTACTGGAGATCACCATGCTGACCATCATCGAAAACCTGCCTGCTGCCATCGCCCTGTCCGGCCTCGTCCTGCGCCTCTACCTGGGCGCCAAGCCCGAGAAAAACGAAGCGTAATTCGTTACCAAGCAAAATGGCAAAAAGCCCCGGCGCGCGCAAGCGGCCGGGGCTTTTTTACGTTTATTCCAATCAGTTCAGCCGCGAATTGCGCATGCCGTACAGGAAGTAGGTCAGGATCGCCGCGCTCATCCAGATGATGAAGATGGTGTAGGTCGTCATCGACAAACCGAACATCAGGTACAGGCAGGCGGCAATGCTCAGGCCCGGCACCACGTACGGGCCGAACGGCACGCGGAAACCCTTGACCACAGACGGGCCTTCCTTCTTGCGCATCACCGGCACCGCCAGCGACACCACCGAGAACGCCGTCAGCGTGCCCATGCTGACCATGTCCCACAGGAAGGTCGCGTCGACGAAGCCGGCCACCAGTCCCACCACGATCGAGACGATCAGCGTGTTCTGCACCGGCGAGCCGGTGCGCGCGCTGACCTTGCGGAACGCCGGCGAAATCAGGCCATCCTTGGAGATCGCATACAGGATGCGGGTCTGGCCGTAGATAGTCACCAGCGTCACGCTGAACACCGAAATCACCGCGCCTGCCGCCAGCACCAGCGCCGGCCAGGTCTTGCCGGTGACGTTTTGCAGGATCACGGCCAGGCCCGCTTCCTGCCCGGCGAACTTGTGCGCCGGCTGCGCGCCCATCGCGGCCACGGCCACCAGCATATAGAACAGCGTCACGATGCCCAGCGCGGCCAGGATGCCGATCGGCACGTTGCGGGTCGGGTTGCGGACTTCTTCGCCGGCGGTGGCCACGGTGTCGAGGCCGATGAAGGAGAAGAACACGGTGGCCGCCGCCGCCGTCACGCCGGCCATGCCGGTGTAGTGAACGCCGTTGTCCGGGCTGAAGAATGGGTGGAAATTGTTTATATCGAAACCGGAGAAGGCGATCACCACGAAGAAGATCAGGATCGCCAGCTTGATCAGCACCATCACGGCGTTGGTCGTGGCCGATTCCTTGGTGCCGCGGATCAGCAGCACGCAGCACAGGCAGACCAGCAGGATAGGCGGCAGGTTGATGTGGCCGCCGCGAAGCTCGATGCCGTGCGCGGTCGAGACGATCATCGGCGAGCGCAGCATCTCGGGGATGTGCCAGCCGAAGGCGTTGTTGAGGAAGTTATTTAAATAATCGGACCAGCCGATCGCCGTGGCGCTGGCGGCCAGGCCGTATTCCAGCAGCAGGCAGGCGGCCATGATGAAGGCGAGGAATTCGCCGACGGTCGCGTAGGCGAACGAGTAGGACGAGCCGGACGCCGGAATGCGGAACGACAGCTCGGCGTAGCACAGCGCGGTCAGGCCGGCGGTGATGGCGGCGATCAGGAACGACAGGATCACGGACGGGCCGGCTTTTGGCACGGCTTCCACCATCGTGAAGAAGATGCCGGTGCCGATCGTGGCGCCGACACCGATCATGGTCAGGGGGAACAGGCCGATCGAGCGATGCAGGCCGTTGCTGGAGGGAGCTTGTTCAACTGTATTAACGACCGGCTTGGTACGGGTCAGTTTCTGGACCAGCGTTTGGTTCACAGGCAATCCTTGTGGGAGATATGTTCGGGCAAAAACACAGCGATTATAGGGCTTTCCCGCCTATCGCCATAAAGTAATTTTGTGCCAGAAAAACAACTCGGAGGCCTGCTGCCGTAAGGCGGCGTTACAGTTGCTTACTTTTGATACAGCGCGGTGTGTAGATGGCAAAGGCTCAACAAGATACTCTTGAGGCAAGTGTTACTTACAGCCAAGAAGGAGATCGCCATGCCCATCAAAAAAATCCCGACCGTGTCCCGCCGTTTCCATCCTGCAGTGGCGGGCGCCGCTCTGGTGCTGATCGGCCTGGCCGCCACCATCACCGCGCTGATGGTGCGCGCTTAAAGCGTCGCGCCGATGTAGTCCAGCTTGCCGACCGGCACGCCCTGCTTGCGCAGGATGCCGTGGGCGATCGAGATGTGGAAGTAGAAGTTCGGCAGCGCGAAGGTCAGCAGGTAATCTTCGCCGCTGAACGCCGGCTGGAACTTGCCCCAATTGAGCTTGATCTCACGCGCCTCGCTGCCGTCGAACTGCGCGGCATCGACGCTGTTCAGATAGGCGATGGTGTTGGCGATGCGCTGTTGCAGCTGATCGAACGAGGTCTCGTTATCTTCGAACTTGGGCGCCGCCACGCCGCTGAGGCGCTCCACCGACATCTTCGACGTATCGCTGGCGCGCTGCACCTGTGCCGTCAGCGGCAGCATGTCGTCGGCCAGCCGCGCCGACAGTAGCGCATCCGGCACCGAGCCATGCTGCTCGACATGCGCCTCGGCCTTCTTCAACAAATCCGCCAACACACTCAACCCGCGCACAAACACGGGCACCGAAACTCTATGCATCGATAGCGACATGACTCACTCCTGTTGATTGAACACAGGCAGAGTATAGTCGCTACCCGAAATGATCGCTCGTCAGGCCAACTGGTCGATGTTGCTGCCGATTTTGCTGCTGTCGGAGGTCTTTGCCGAAGGGTGGGAGTTGTCGTAGACCAGCTGCTCCTGCGCGGAGACGGCTCCGTCTTCGTTGCTGTCGGCGGATTCGTAGGTCTTGGTGGCGTTGCTTGCGCTGCTGACACCACCTGCGCCTTCCGCCGGCCTGGCGCCGCCCTGATGGCCCGCTGCGCCTCCTGGGCCACCGGTGCCGGCTGGCGGTTTCGGCGGCGCGAAGGTGCCGCTCTTGATCGCCGTTTCCAGGTCCGATTGCGTGATCGAACCGGACTTCTGCGTGTCGATGACGTCAAACTGCTTGGTGGCGTCGTCGGCCGATACGCCCTTCGACTCCAGGCCGGACACGAATTCGTCCTTGTTGACCTTGCCATCCTTGTCGGCGTCCAGATCGCCGAATACCTTGGCGGCGAAGCGCGCCGCGCCCTTCGCTGGATCGAATGTGCTGGATGGGGTGCTGCCGCTTGAAATACCGCTGATTGCTGTCATGGTCTTACTCCGTGGTTAAGGACAATGCTGCTCCTGTTAACGAACTAATCCATGTATCCATGATCCCGCAAAGTGTAAAGGCGGGTAAAGGTCAGGAAACGCGCACCACCATCAAGCCGGCGCGCAGCCCGACGCGGACGTCGGGATTGGGGAACACCACCAGCTCCTCGGGATGCTGGACGGTGTAGACGGTGTCGCCATCGCGCGCGATTTCCTCGCCCTGCTTGAGCGCCGTGAAGTTGTGCGTGTCTTTGCCGAACGCCATCTGGAACTGGTCGCTCAACTTGATGATCTGGCGCGCCGTGTTGAAGACGTGCGGCGATTGCTTTGCTTCGCGTTTGGCCGCGCCGCGCAGCAGGTCGTCCAGCGCCAGCGACGCATCCGCGAACTGCGCCAGGTCGTTCTGGCCCAAGGTGCCGATGCGGCCCAGCTCCACCGTCGTGCCGGCGGCGCCATGATGCTCGGCCGAGTAATAACTGTAAGTGCCGACCGAAGCCGGATTCATGATCACCGCGCCGATGCCTGCCAGGCCTAGCCACTCGATCAGCGTGCGGCGCGGCGCGTCGGCGATGATCTCGGGGACGATGGCGAAGGTCGGATACACCGACGGCCGTATCGCCGTGTGCAGATCCAGGTGCCAGCGCACCGGGCCCGCATCGGCGAAGAAGGCGCTGGTCGCCGCGATCATCTCGTCGGCGCGCTCCGCCTCGGCGGTGCCGGCCAGCGTGCCCCGCTCGACGCGGAACATGCGGTTCAAGTCCGCGTCGATGAAGCGCTTGCCGGCGCGAATCGCGCCGATGTTCCCGACGCAGAGCATCAGGTTCACCGCAAGCGAGGACGCCTGATGCGACAAGGCGTCCAGCAGATAGGCGACCATCTCGATCGGCCCCGTCTCGTCGCCATGCACGCCGACCGAAATCAGCACGCTGGCGCGATCACCCGCGCCTTTGATCGTGAGAATGCCGTCGGCCGGCTGCGCCACCGCGAAGCCAGCAGCCGCGAAGCGCGACGCGACCGCGCTGAAATCTGCTTCAGCGAGCGCGCGTACAGGTTCGGGCAGCTGGCTCATACGATCAGGCAGCCAGCGGCGCGGTGCCGGCGTTGGTCGCTTCCGACAACGCCCACACATCCAGCATCGCCTGCTCCAGATCCGTCGCGGTAGCGTAGCCCGACAGGCCCAGGGTATTGGCGACGACTTCCACCGCCTCCGCCGCCGTGTGGTCGCCGGTCGCCTGACGCAGCACCTGCGCCAGCAGGCGTTGCTGCGTGCGGCGCAACGCGTTCTGCGCGTAGCTGCGCAGCTGTTCCTGCGAACGGCTGACAGCCGGCAGCTTCAGGCCGCGTTCCAGCGTATCGATACCAACTTGCGCGCGCAGCGCCAGGCCAACTTGCAGGAAGGCCGGCAAATCCATGCCCTCAGGACGCGACACCGACAACGCCGCGAACACAAACGCCGCCACCGATTCGATCGCATCGACCGCCTTCCAGGCCAGCACGAACTCGGTGCGCAGGCCGGCGGTGAGGTCCGCATCCGACTGACCATCGGCAGGCGTCAACTGCACCAGCGTTTCCGGCTTGGCGAACAGCTTGGTCAACTCGGCGACGCCATTGGTCAGCTGCTCGGCAGGCACCGACAGCGCGCCTTCGATGACAGCCTTCTGCAGCACGCGGGTGCGGCCGTCGACCTTGATCGACACGGCGCGCGGCACTTTCAGCGCGTCCGCATCCAGGGTGGCGAAGATCGGCGCCAGGTTCAACGCGGACCATGCCTGGCCCCACGCCAGGATCACATCCGATTCATCGACGCCATGTTCGCCGGCCAGCTGGCGCAGCATCAACGGACCGCAGCGGTTGACCGATTCATTGGCCAGCACGGTCGCCAGGATGGCGTTGGCCAGCGGGTGCGCCAGCGCAGGACGGGTCGCCACCAGCAGGTCAGGGAAGTACGGCTTGAGCACCGACTCGGCCCAGCTGTGTTCCGTCAGCGGCAGCGCCGACAGGATGCGCTTGTAGCGGTTCTTGACGTTGGCGATGACCACCGCCAGTTCCGGCGTGGTCAGGCCACGGCCATCGGCCTTGCGGCGCGCCAGTTCAGCCACCGAAGGCAGCTGCTCCAGTTCGCGCGACAGCGCGCCCTCTTCTTCCAGGAAGGCGATCAGCGATGCATAGCCATCCTGCACGGCGGCGTCGGTCTGCGCCTGCGCCTCGCGCACCAGCAGCTGCGTTTGCAGCGTGTTGTCGCGCAGGACCAGGCGTTCGATGTCGGCGGTCATTTCGTTCAGCACGCGGTTGCGGTCCGCTTCACTCAGCTGGCCGGCGTTCATTTCCACGTCCAGCCACATCTTCGCGTTCACTTCATGGTCGGAGCAATCCACACCGGCCGAGTTGTCGATCGCATCGGTGAAGATGCGGCCGCCCGACAGCGCGAACTCGATACGGCCCGACTGGGTCGCACCCAGGTTGCCGCCTTCGGCCACGACCTTGCAGCGCAGCTGGTTGCCGTCGACGCGGATGTTATCGTTGGCGCGGTCCTTGACCTGCGCGTGCGACTCGGTCGACGCCTTGATGTAGGTGCCGATGCCGCCGTTGTAGAACAGGTCCACAGGCGCCAGCAGGATGCGGTGCATCAGCTCTTCCGGCGGCAGCGAGGTCTCTTCGATATCCAGCGCGGCGCGGATCTGCGGCGACAGCTCGATGCTGCGCGCGCTGCGCGGATACACGCCGCCGCCCGCCGAGATCAGCTCCTTGTTGTAGTCGTCCCACGAAGAGCGCGGCAGCGCGAACATGCGTTCGCGTTCAACGAAGGATTTTTCCATGTCCGGATTCGGATCCAGGAAGATGTGGCGGTGATCGAAGGCCGCGACGATCTTCAGTTTGCGCGACAGCAGCGCGCCGTTGCCGAACACGTCGCCCGACATGTCGCCCACGCCGACCATGGTCACAGGCGTGGCGTGGATGTCGTGGTCCATCTCGTAGAAGTGGCGCTTGACCGCTTCAAACGCGCCCTTGGCGGTGATGCCCATCTTCTTGTGGTCGTAGCCGTTCGAGCCGCCCGACGCGAACGCGTCGCCCAGCCAGAAGCCGCGCTCCACGGCGATGCCGTTGGCGATGTCGGAGAAGGTCGCCGTGCCCTTGTCGGCGGCCACCACCAGGTACGGGTCGCCGCCGTCGTAGCAGACGGTGTCCGCCGGCGGAACGATCTTGCCCAGCACGCGGTTGTCGGTCATTTCCAGCAGGCTGGCGATGAACAGGCGATAGACTGCTTCGCCTTCGGCCGCGATGGTTTCACGCACGGCGTCCTTCGGCATCTGCTTGCAGACGAAGCCGCCCTTGGCGCCGGCCGGCACGATGACGGCGTTCTTCACCATCTGAGCTTTCACCAGGCCGAGGACTTCGGTGCGGTAGTCTTCCATGCGGTCCGACCAGCGCAAACCACCGCGCGCGACAGGACCGCCGCGCAGGTGCAGGCCTTCGAAGCGGCGCGAGAACACGAATATCTCGCGGAACGGGCGCGGCTCCGGCACCAGCGACAGATTGCTGGTGTCGAACTTGAAGATGATCTTGTCGCCCTTCTGATTGTTCTGGAAGTAGTTGGTGCGCAGCGTGGCGGTGATCAGATCGATCATCGCACCCAGCACCTCTTCGCTGTCGGCGTGGTTGATCGCCGGCAGACGGCCCTTGATGGCGGCCAGCTTGTCCAGCGCGGCTGCGCGGGTGGCGTCGTCCAGCGCAGGGTTGAAGCGCTGCAGGAACGCATCCACCAGCTCCTTGACGATGGCCGGCTGCTTGCGCAGCGTCTCGGCGATGTAGCGCACAGAGAAGCGGGTGCCGGTCTGGCGCCAGTAGCTCATGTAGGCGCGCACCAGCTGCACTTCACGCACGCTCAAGCCGCCCTCGATGACCAGGCCATTCAAGCGGCCGTCTTCGGCTTCGTTGTTGAACAGCGCGGCGAACAGTTCCTGCGCGACTGGCACCACTTCGGCCTTGGCCAGGTTGGCGGCGCTGGCGGCGTCCACCGACAGGCTGGTGACGAAGTGACGCTGGCCGTCCATGCGGATCGAGTGCGCCTGTTCGCGGTCGATGGAAACGCCGGCGTTATGCAGCGCAGGCAGGATGGTCGACAGCGACGGCACGCGGTCCACCGAGTACAGGCGGATGGTGGTGGCGTCGCCCACCGTCTCGACGCGCGCATCGACGCGCGACGGATCGGTGTTGGCCAGGATCGCCTGCAGATCGTGGAACGCCGCTTGCGGCGCGGTCGAGGCAACATAGTCGGTCGGCAGCGTGGCGCACATGCGGCGCAGGTGCGAGCGCACCGGCACGTTCGGCACGGCGTCGGCCAGTTCGGAGAATTGATTGTGCCAGCCGTCCAGCACGGAGGTCAGCGGTTGCTGGATATCGGTTTCCAGGTCCAGCGGATAGCGCGCGCCGTGGGCGATCAGGTAGACGCGGGCCAGCGGACCGTCGGCCACCAGCGTCTGCGAGCTGACGTGGTGAGCACCGGAGCTGGCCTGCAGCGCCTTGGCCAGTGCGGAAGCGACGCTTGCGCTATAGCGCTCGCGCGGCAGATAGACCAGCACGTTCAGGTGACGCGCATAAACGTCGCGGCGGGCGAAGACCTTGGTGCGCGGCTGCTTGTACAGCGACACCACGGCGCCGCAGACTTCAGCCAGCCATTCCGGTTCCGCTTCCAGCGCTTCGGTGCGCGGCAGCGATTCCAGGATCTCGATGAACTTCTCGGCGCGGAAGCCTTCCTGGCGCACGCCGGCGATGCTCAGCACCTTGGCGACGCGGCCGCGCGCGAACGGCAGGCGGTTCAGCGGCGTGGCGGTGGCGGCGCGGGTGAACAGACCGACGAAGCAGTATTCGCCGAGGATGGAGCCTTGCGCGTCGGTGTGGCGCACGCCGATGAAGTCCAGCTGCTGGTCGCGGTGCAGCGTGCCTTCGACGTCGGCCTTGACGATGGACAGCGTGTTGGCGCGTTTCGACAGCGTGTCGAAATCGCCGGGGATGTTGGCCAGGCAGGTGCCGTAGACCGGGTGTGACGTATCCTGCAGCACGCCGATGCGGCTGGGGATGTCGCGTTCCAGCTCGCGCACGCCCGGCTTGACTTGATAGTAGGCGTAGCCGAACGGCTCGAAGCCTTCGGTCTTGGCCCATTCGAGGAAAGCGGCGACTTCCTTGCCTTCTTCGCCATGGGTGGCGGCTTCGGCGCCGATTCGGCTGAAGTGCGCCTGCATCGCGGCCTTGTCGCGGCGGACCACGGCGGCGTCGCGCGACACCATCTCGATGCGCTCGACCAGCATGCCCAGCTCCGCAGCCTCCAGGTCTTCCGACAACAGGCACAGGACATAGGATTCGAGCTTGTCGCCGGCGTTGCCGACGGCGGTGATCACGCCATTGGTGTCGCGCGCGACCGGCAGCACCGAGTTCAATACTCCGTTGGCGGTGACGTGCAGCTTGCGCATCGCCATGACGATGGAGTCGACAAGGTAAGGCGCGTCGTCGTTCAGGATCAGCAGCGCGGTGGCCATGCCGCCGCGGCCGTCCGCGTAGCGCAGCTTGGCGATTTGCGCGCCGGCGCCGGCGCGCTTGGCGGCGAAGGAGAAACCATCCCACAAGACAGGAGCAAGACTTTCGGGAGAGGTGCCGGCAAGGTCCTCGTCATCCAGGGAGCCCAGCCAGGCGCTGATCAGCGCCGCGACCTGGCTGCCATCGCTGGCGGGCTTGCTTGCATTGACCAAATCCAGCGTCTGTTTGCGCAGGTCTTGTGGCATTTGTTTCATCTTCGCTTCTCCAATACGTTATGAGTATTTTATGTTGCAGGGCCGCGCGGGCTTGTGGCTGCGCGTATATTAGACACTAAAATGCCAGATGGGGCCGAAACGCCGGATTACAAATCGTAGAGGCCCGGCAGGCCCAGAATGCGGCTCAAATCTTCCAGCGCGGTGTGCACTTCGATGGCCAGCGCGGGATCGGCCAGGTCGGACGGATCGAGTCGGTCGCGGTAGTGCTTCTCCACCCACGCCACCAGCGTGTGGTACAGCGCCTCGGTCATCACCACGCCTTCATGCATGGCAGCGGCTTCAGCGTCCGTCAGCGCGACGCGCAGGCGCAGGCACGCGGGGCCGCCGCCATTGCGCATCGACTGGCGCAGGTCGAAGTGAATCAACTCGTCAACCGCATTGCCGCTGGCGACCAGGCCTTTCAGATAAGCCGCTACCGCTGCGTTTTCCTCGCACTCCTGCGGAATCACCAACGCCATCTTGCCGTTATCCTTGGTCAGCAGCTGGCTGTTGAACAGATAGCTGGCCACCGCATCGGCCACCGACACCGCCGACGTATCGACGCGGATCGCGTTCAGTTCCGCGCCCACGCCATCCATCGCGCGGCGCAGCTGATCGAGGCCTCCGGCTTCATCGGCGAAAGCCTGCTCGTGATAGAACAGCACATTGCCGTTGCCGACCGCGATGACGTCGTTGTGGAACACGCCCTGGTCGATCACGTCCGGATTCTGCTGGATATAGACGGTGCGCTCGGCCGACAGGCCGTGCAGGCGCGCGACGGCCTGCGACGCTTCCAGCGTCTGACGGGCCGGGTATTTTTTCGGCGCGCTCGCGGAGGCATCGAACTCGGTGCGGCCGTAGACGAACATCTCGACGGCGGCGCTGGCGTGGTCCTTGCCCAGGCGCGTGTGATTAGCCGCGCCCTCGTCGCCGAAGGCCGGCGTGCCTGGCAGCGCGTCATGCACGACAAAGTGCTTCTCGTCCTTGAAGATGGCGCGCAGCGAGCGCGCCGACTGCGCATGCTCGAACGCGCGATGCAGCTTGTTATTCAGATTGGCGGCGGTGAAGTGCGCGCGGCCGTCGGCGCTGTCGGCGGACGGGCTGACCGTCGCCGCGTTGGCGGTCCACATCGGCGAGGCTGAATACGCGCAGGCCAGGATCACCGGCGCTTCCTTGGCGGCCTTGGCCAGCACCTCGGCATCGCTGCCGGTGAAGCCGATGCTGCGCAGCAGGCGGAAATTCGGACGGTCCTGCGGCGGCAGCAGCGCCTGGCCAAAGCCGCGCGCGGCCAGGGCGCGCATCTTGGCCAGCCCTTGCAGCGCCGCCAGCTTCGGATTGGACGCGCTCTTGACGTTGCTGAACGAGGCCACGTTGCCGAACGACAGGCCGGCGTAGTTATGCGATGGGCCGACCAGGCCGTCGAAGTTGAATTCGCGTGCGCGCATGAAGCTATTCCTTAGAAGTGCATGCCAGGCGACAGCTTCGCAGGCATTTCAAGTACATTGTTTTCGATCGATGCGACCGGGTAGGCGCAGTAGTCGGCCGCGTAGTAGGCACTCGGGCGATGGTTGCCCGACTTGCCCACGCCGCCGAACGGCGCGCTGCTGGCGGCGCCGGTGGTCGGGCGGTTCCAGTTGACGATGCCGGCGCGCGCGCGCACCTGGAAGATCTTCCACAAGTTCTCGTCGTTGGAGATCAGCGCGGCGGCCAGGCCGAATTCGGTGGCGTTGGCGGCCTTGATGGCGCTGTCGAAATCGGCGACGCGCACTACTTGCAGCAGAGGGCCGAACCACTCTTCATCCGGAATGCCCAGCGCCTTGGTCACGTCGACGATGCCGGCCGAGACGAAACCGCTGTCGGCATGCAGGTGCTTCA